>Ga0307928_10001039_pt1 | contig 20898 bp, 31 predicted proteins | sample AceLakmetagen232_FD_201815 | JGI IMG/M metagenome (GOLD analysis project Ga0307928, IMG submission 201815) | Saline water microbial communities from Ace Lake, Antarctica - #232 | ecosystem: Environmental > Aquatic > Non-marine Saline and Alkaline > Saline | place: Antarctica: Ace Lake... | reverse complement strand
TCGACTGGGCTCCCGGTGGAGTATGGGCGAACGCCGATACAGTCAAGCCAGGCTTCTACTCAACTCACAAGTACACTATCATCCGTCAGCATCAGACGAAGAAGGAGGTGTAGCATGGGATGGGCACCGATCACGATGTTCGTATTGGCTGGCGTGGTAGCTCTCTTCGGAGGGCTTGCGTTGGTAGGCGAGTGGCAATCACAGAAAAACAAGAGGGGGTGAGATGAATCAAATGGAGGGTGTGCGCAAGTGCCCGCATTGCGGAATGCCGATGAAGCGAAAGCCGACAGACATCATGCCTGCGTGGTTGTGTCGCTTTTGTGGTGCGGTATATATGGACGATATCGTTATTCAAGGAACGAAAGACAAGGTTTTGCGTAAAGGGCCTGTCTTTGATGTGGGTGATGTTACTATCTCATTCAGCGACGACGAAGAGGAAGGGTGAGACTATGGCCGCTGCGCTTGGTATGACGATCTGCTTGCTGTGCGCTGCCTTCTTCTCGGTCTACATAATTGGCTGCCTGAAGATGGGCGACGAGGAGTTTCAGCTCTGGCTAGGAGAGAAGCTGCTGACGGCTTGGAGGTGGATAGCAAGGGGTAGGTAGGGGGGGGGAGAAGCCTCATTGGTTGCAGGAATGACTATAAGAAAGGGCCTACCTTCCTATAATCCACACAGAATCTAAGGCTCTATAGACTAGGAGGTGATTGAGATGTCATGTTTTTGGATATTGATTTGTGCTGTATGGGGAGCACTCGGGATAAGCGGATGGTATTTCACGCTTGCACCTGATTTCATGCCGAGTGATTTTGCAATGCTACCGTTGTGCGTTGTGATAGGACCGATCGCATGGACGACAGTTCAGTGGTGATGTTCAAGTCTCTATAGACCTCCACGGGGCGTAGGTAGTAAGATGAAGAGCGAAAGAGGAGAGGATAGACATGATAGAGAACTGGGAAATAAAAGAGGTAGTTGCGAGACTCTTATGGGCTAGACCTGAAGAGCTTTCATCAGCGGCTTCCTTTGCGAAGGAGTTGATAGGAAGAATATCGGGGACACCTGGTGGGCACGAACACCTAACAGGAGAGAAACGCGCTAAGTTTTTCGCAACGTTCCAAGAATCGCTTGATGAATACAAGAGAGAGAGGAGAGACATGACGGTACAGGAAGCACTCAGGAAAGAGATTGACAAGGTATCAGCCATTTCGGGGGACAGCTTGCTAGAACCGACAGTGAGATTTATGGCATCGAGAACGGCAAAGGATCTGATTGAGCTGAGGTGTTCGTTGACTTTAAGCCAACTAGCAAAGGAGGTCTAATGGCGGGGAAGAAGAAAGTTTGCTCGGTGTGCGGGGGTGAGCTATCAGCGGCGATAGCGGATCACACAGATCGGTGCAAGGACTGTGACACGTTGAGGCCGAGGGAGCGTGTAGAGCTATCGATCAGGAGCCGTCAGGTGAAGTTTCTAGCCCTGATCGCTCAGGAATTGAAGTACATTCGTAACCGGCTACCAGTGCCGGCAGGGGGTGAAGACATTGACGAGCAAGAAGACGAATCCTAAGAAGACGGTCAAGGATAGCAGGATTGATACGGGAGTGTCTGCGGGGGCGAGAGTGACTAAGGCAGTACCGAAGGCAGCCCTTCCGAAGCATCGGCGTCAGGATATCACGAAGTGTTCTGCGTGTGGGCAGGATCATACGCGTGTGCTGTTCATTCTCAAGGACGGTAATTACGCGGGGACGTGCCCTATCTCTGGGAAGAAGATTTACCTGAAGGCTAATGTCTGACGAGCGCGAGTACAGCATCCTGATTCTCAAATACGGGGCGCCTGATGCTAACCTGCGTTCCTACGATCCGTCTTCCTTTGCCGATAAGAAGCTGCCTGAAGGGTTTGTGTCGAAGGAAGACGGGTTGTACTACGAAGGGACGTTCGTACCGGGAGAGACACGCAGTGGGGTATTCATCGAAGTGAACAAGCAGCTCGCTACGTTGCTCGGGATCTAAGGGGGCGCATGACAAACGGACCGTTTCACATCTTCCTATCTTCCCCCGACAACGGGATCACCATGATCTGGAAGATCGTTGATAATGACGGGCGGGTGCACAGGGAGGGGCGTGATCCTATGCCGGATTTTGCATCGGGTAACGGCATGATGTTGACTCTGGATATGACGATTGAGGCGGGGAATTTGCTCGCAGAAGAACTTGAGAAGCTGCCGATGGATCCGTCTGTTGTCGAGAACAGGCTCGGTGCGAAGTTCATGGAGTGGCTGAGGGATGACTAGAGGCCCAACGCTGAATCCCCTTGAGATTGACGCAGACAAAGTTGCTGACTGGGCGCAGGAAGGTTTTCGCTGGCCTGATATCGCGGTAGAGTTGGATATTTCTGCTCGCACCCTCCGCAGATACCGCGCTGTGAATCCACTAATTGACCACGCTTATGAAAAGGGTCTAGCTCGGATGCGTAGATGCCTACGCTCGAAGCAGTTCGCAATCGCCATGAAAGGCAACGTCACAATGTTGATTTGGCTTGGGAAGAATGAGCTAGAACAGTCAGACAAGAAAGACACGCGATCGCTTCACATCCATGCGAACGCAGACAGTCAAGACGCCCTCTCCGCACTGAGCACGGAAGAGCTGCAAGAACGTATTGCCGTCCTGCGTGAGATGAGAGCCCTAGAGGATGTCATCGATATCGAAGGGGGTGAGGATTCTGTCCCAAGTCTCCCAGGAAGCACTCAGGATTGAAGCAGAATTAGCTAGGCGTGATTTAGAACAGTTCTGTATTACTATCTCAGAGGGGCGATGGCATACTGCCCCACACCTCAAGCTCATCTGCAATCTTCTGATGGAGGCCGAGGCTCACGTTGCCTCACAGCATGACGAGCCATACCTGTTGATGATCTCGATGGCCCCTCGTCACGGAAAATCAGAGCTAATCAGTAGGAACTTCCCTCCGTGGTTTCTCGGTCGTAATCAAGACATGGAGGCAATCATTGCGTCTTACGGTGCAGATCTCGCTCTTGACATGAGCAGGGACGCACGAACGATCTACCTCCGGGCTGCTGAGATGTACGGATGGCCTGACATCTCCAGAGATTCTTCTGCGGTAGCTCGTTGGCATCTACACGGCAAGAATGGAAAGCTACAGGCTGCGGGTGTCGGTGGGCCTCTCACTGGGCGTGGTGGTAACTTCATCGTGATCGATGACCCTGTGAAGAACATCGACGACGGCGAAAGTCTCATTGTTCAGCGCCGTGTATGGGACTGGTATCGCTCTACCGTGCGTACTCGTCTTGCCCCCGGTGGCGCGATTGTTCTTTTGATGACTCGTTGGCACTCAGGGGACCTAGCAGGAAGACTTATTCGCGAGATGGACAAGGGTGGGGAACAGTGGAAAGTCGTGAGCCTGCCTGCGCTGGCCTTAGAGGGCGATCCTCTCGGCCGCAATAAGGGTGAGGCGCTTTGGCCTTGGAGGTTCAACGAGAAGGCTCTCGCTTCGACAAAGAGGGGGATGGGTGGTCGTCTCTGGGGGGCTCTCTATCAGCAAGATCCTACCGCAGACATCGAAGGCGCTCTCTGGGATGCTGAGACGATGATCGACCCATTCCGCGAAGCTGTCATTATCGAAGAGCTTGAGGAGATCAATGTGGCAGTTGATCCTGCAGGAAGTGGCCAGGCATCAAGCGATCTCACGGGGATCACTGTGCAGGGAAGACGGGTAGACGGTCACGGTGTTGTCCTCAACGATAGCTCGGATCATTACGAGCCTGATGAATGGGGTACGCGCGCGCTTGAGCTTTGCCTTGAGTTCAACACCCGCAGGATCGTTGCCGAGAAGAACTTCGGATACATGCTTGTCAAGCGAAACATTCAAGTATCATCGGCAGAGTGGGAAGGCGAAAAGCTCGACGGTGAGGATGTTGAAGTGGAGCTAGTACATGCCTCGCGCGGAAAGTTCCAGAGGGCCGACCCTGTTGCAAACAAGTACAAGCAGGGCTTAGTCCATCACGATCTACATGCAGACCTTGACGATCTCGAAGACGAGCAGTGCCAATGGATTGGGAGAGGACCACGTAGAAGTAAGTGGAGTCCCAACAGAATTGATAGCGTAGTATGGGGGTTAACTGACTTGTTAATTGATAACGCAGGCGGCGGGGTCGATTGGATTGACCTAGACGATTAGATCTGATATGGTAGCTCTACGTGTCGACTCCTCTCGGATTCCAACACGCGCAGAACCTCCTTGAAGCGAGGCTCGATCAGCAGTCCTCTGGAGCAAAGGAGATGCCCGGCAAGCGTCTCCTTTCTCTCTCCCTTGACTCTATAGGCAATCTATAGTATACTGCACCTATCACAGAAACAAAGGACGGTACAACGATGAAAGACACAGCAGAGCGAGCGACACTGAGAGCCGAAGTAGAAGCCGGATACCTCAAGCGCATCAACCACGAAATGAGCGATGAAGAGTTCGAGGTGTATACGCAGAAAGACCATCTACTGTTCGCTCTTGACAAGGCTGACTTCAGGAATGAAACGATCTGATGAGAGGAAAGCCAACTACGTCAAGCGCCCTTGAACGCTCATTCGAATTCGCTCTGAAGGCTGTCGGAGTCGAGATGATTCAGCAGTACAAGTTTCATCCTACACGCAGATGGAAGATGGACTTCGCTGATCTTGGTTCGCTTGTTGCGGTTGAGCTAGACGGGGGTGAGTTCAGCAACGGCGCGCACAACAGAGGCGCACGGATGGCCAACGATTACGAGAAGAGAAACGCTGCAATCGAACTTGGATGGGTGGTCTTCCAGCTCACTGGGGCGATGGTGAAGAACGATCCTCTGGGCTGGGCTAAGAGGGTCAAGGCAGTGATTGAGGAGAGGCAATGACGGACCAAGACAAGACGACAATCTGGGTATCCAAATCGACAGCGAAGAGGCTCAAGGTAGTCGGTGAAGAGTTCTCAGATTACCACCAACCGAGCTATGACGAGATCATCCGGCGCCTGATCAACTACCACGAAATACACAGTGGAACAGGGATAGATCCTAAGCTGTTGCAATCGTCAGGCAAGAAAGGGTAGACTAGCTGCGTCCTAGTTTTCATGCTCGCCGCAGATCGAGGGAGGGGGCCATACCTCCCTCTTTCTCTTGCCTTTTATACCATCTCCCGTGTATAGTCCATCTGGCTCCGAGGATCGACTAGGGAGAAGAAGTATGGGTTTTAGAGACTTCCTAGGAGACAGTGTAAGCAGTGGGCTTCGAGACACTATCTGGACTGCAATAGCGAAACGGCTGACAGGTGATGTCCCTCCTTTCTGGGGTCAGACCGCTATCGGTCAATCTCTATGGTCAGACTGGGATTACGAGAAAGCCGTCCGCAAGTACTTCAGAAATAACGAACTCATTGCCCGATGTCTGCGGATCCGGGCTAACGCAGAATCCTCAATCCCCATTCAAGCGAAAAGGCTTCTACCTGATGGGACCCTCACGGATCTGCCGGCAACGCATGGCGCTGTCAAGTTCGCTCGAAAGCCTAACCCTCGTCTGAGCTGGCGTGACATCATGTACCGGCTGTCATTCGCTAGGGATCTCAAAGGGGAGATTACCTGGAAGATCAACAGCGTGAATCCGCAAGCAGGGCTAATTGAGATATGGCCTCTTCGTCCTGACCTCGTAAGGCCTCGACCTGTCGATGAGACAGAGCTTGAATACGTATACAAGCCAGGCTTTGGTGTGAAGGCTCAAACGTATCCAGCCAATGAGATCGTCCACATCGTCCAGTACGACCCCATCAACGAGCACACGGGGATTGCCACACTAAGGCCAGTGCAGAGACGTGCGGACGTGGCCGACTCAATTCAGGACGCACAGAAGTTCAGCTTCGATAACGCCGTCCTGCCTTCGGGAATCATCTCGGGGGATCTCTCACCCAAGCAGTCAGAGGAAATCAAGACTCAGATTGTGAAGACAAAGAGAGGGCCGAAGAACTTCAGGAAGATGCTACTGGCGCGCACCCGCGTGTACTTCCAGTCTCTCATGGGGACACCTGCGGAGATGGACTTCACTGAATCGATTGCGCTAACGGATAGAAAGACTGCCCTCGGGCTTGGCATCCACCCGGTACTCCTCGGAGTGTCTGACGCGACCTTTGAAAATCAGCAGATGGCCGAGGTGTTCTTGTGGACTAACGAGACACTCCCCAATGCTAAGTCAGCACTCGCAGCGATCAACCTGCAGCTCGCACCTCTCTTTGGTGACGACGTTGTTTTCGTTCACGACCTTTCCCAAGCGCCTCCTGTGGTAGAGATGCGTAGGCAGAATGCTCGGATTGCGAAGTACTTCTTGGAAATGGGCGTCAACGTACGGGCAATCAATACTGCCCTTGATCTAGGGCTTCCATCCTGGGCGTGTCCAGATACCGGATTCATGCAAGCCGGAATGCTGCCCTTGAACAATAGCTCCTCATCTACCCGATCGATTCAGCAGAGAGCGATCAACACAGACGAAAGCGCAATCGATACCAGATGGATCCTCCGCGATCGTGTGCAGCAAGCCTACGCAGAGGCAATGGGCAAGAACGTATCACGCAGATTCCTCGAAGAAGGGAAGCTGATAGAGAGCCATTGGAAGGCAGGCAACACAAACTATGAGGCCCTCATCGAAGGCGAGTCAGAGGCATGGAGGATCGTTCTCACAGCATCCTGGCGAGTGACCATCGATCGAATAGGGAAAGACGTTGAAGCAGAGATCATCGGGAATACTGAGAGAGCAAGTCTCAGATTCGACGCCTACACCGGCGCGATCAATTCCTTTGTCGAGGGACAGGTAGCTGAACAGGTTGACAGGATTCAGGCTGAGACGATCTCTCGGGTAAAACATGTGGTAGATAAGGCAGCTCTCGAAGGGGCAAGCGCGGTAGACACAGCGCGTCAGCTTCACAGCCTATACGAGCGATTCGGGGGAAAGGATCCCGAGCTACCATTTGACAAGAGCCGGTCGATGACGATAGCACGAACAGAGATTCACGGGGCAAGCGGATTCGCATCACGTGAAGCAGCAGTCCAGACAGGTGTAGTGACAGGCAAGCGATGGATCTCTGCACGAGCTGGCGATGTCCGCGACTCACACGCTGCTCTCGATGATGGAACGATCTACGCCATTCACGCGACGTACCCGAACGGGCTCATGTATCCGGGCGATCCCAGCGGCTCAGCAGAAGAGACAGTGAATTGTAATTGTCAGGAACTCTACGAAACGGGGCCTGACGCGGAGAAATCTAACGGAGGTGGCTTATGAAGTATCTCGCAGTACCCCTAGAGGTCCGCGAGTTAAGAGCCGAAGGCAGAGAGGGCGACTTCACTGGTCATGCTTCCGTCTTCGGTAACGTGGATTCATACAACACGATCATTGACGCAGGCGCGTTCAAGCGAACGCTCAAAGCTCAGAAAGGCAATATCCCCATCACGTTCTTCCACATGCCGTGGATGGGAATTGGGATGTCTAATTCCTCGGAAGACAATACTGGCCTTGCTGTGGCTGGCCATCTCAACATCGACAACTCACGGGATGCGGCTGAGGTTTACGCGGGTATGCCCGATCCTACTGGCGAGAATCCAGCGGCGGGGTATTACTCCCAGATGTCGCACGGGTTCGATGTTGTTCAGCAAAAGAAGGACTCTGACGGGATCTGGCATTACACGGAAGTCAAGTTGTACGAAGTAGCAATCCTAATGACGAACTTTGCAGCCAATCCTGAGGCAAACATCGACAACGTTCGGTCACAGATCGGCGTTCTTCAGATGGCTCTCCGTGGCGGCTCTGCTTCAGACATCAGAAAGATGATAGAGACAACGCGATCGGCGATCGACACAGATCATGAAGAGGCAGACGACCTCGGGATTATCGTCATCAAGAATTCGGAACAAGTACGCAATCTAATCAAACGGCTCGACACGTTCACTGCACTCTTCGACGCAGACCCGGATTCGTCCACTCTGCAAGGAGACCCGCAATCAAGACGCATCTTCGACCCGCAAACGCACTCGAAGCTGACTAACGAGCTACGTTCGATACTTAATCAGACATAGGAGGTATTTCCAGTGCCAGATAATACAGATCAAGGGAACGATCAAACTTCCGTAGCTCAGTTGCAGAAAGAACATGCAGCCGCTACCAAGGAACTGACCGGGCTTGTTACTCAGATGAGAGAGAAACTCGATGGCTTCGACGCTACGCTAGACGACAAGGTAGAAGCGCGTGCTGATACCGTCATCGAAGCGAAGACGACCGGGCTTGCTGATGAAATCAAAGCTGTACGTGAGGCACAGCAGGAACTTCTCTTGCGGCTGAATCGCCCTGCGACCCCCACCGGGGATATTACGGACGAAGCGAGAGAGAAGCGATCTCTATTCGCAAACACGCTGCGCGTTCAAAGCGGGAATGCGGAAATCCTCGCATCAGTTCCTAAAGAACAGCGTGCCCTCGTTGAGAATGCCGTAGGTGAGATCGCTGTACCTGAAGAGCTCGACAAGGAATGGCTGGTAGCAATCAACGGCTTGACCCTCTTCCGTTCTTTGGTAGATGTCAAGACAACGAAATCAAACCGGAAACGCAAACGAAGTCGTACGCGAGTCACTGTTGGTATGGGGAATCTCGAACTCGGGGACTCTCCACACGCAAGCGACATGGTTTTGACGGAAGAATGGCAGTACGTCGAAGACATGAATGGATATACAGAGTTCGGTGTCGACGAACTGATGGACTCGGATACGAACCTCATTGCGGATATGAGCGAAGATTACACCTTTGGATTTGCCGAGCTCGAAGATACGCAGTGCTGGGCAGGAACAGGCCATACGCTCAAAGAGTTTGGCGGCTTGAGCAGGGGTACGACCATCACCCGGCACCATGCGGCGGCGGCGGCAACGGTAACGATCGAAGACTTCTTGCGGCTGTTCTACCAGGTGCCCAAGCAGTATCGGAAGAACGGTCAGCTTGTCATCACGTCAGCAACAGAGCTTGCAGTTATGCTCCTGCGCGGCGATGGCGGTGGTGGTGCAGGTACAGGCTCATTCATGTGGCAACCTTCCGTCCAAGCAGGTGTACCGAACAGGCTTCGAGGCTATCCACAGTACACACAGGATGACCTCGATGAGTGGGATGGTTCATCCGGTAACGACGTTGCGATCTTCGGAGACTTCAAGCGCGGCTATCGCATCCTCGATCGATTGGGTACAACCCTTGCGAAGTTCTCTGAGCTTCGGCGTTTGTCTGGGCTAATTGGATTCTTGGCAACCCGTCGAACAGGTGGCGAGATCAAGATCGCTGACGCTCTTCGCATCATGGATCTCCCGTAGTAGGGAGTCGAACAAAATCGGTTCAGTACAAGGAGGACCGAATGAAGAGAAAACTATTTACCCTGGCAGCGATGCTCACGCTTGTTGCCTTTTCGCTCGGAGTTTTTGCAGCACCTCAGTACATCGAGACGCTTCAGGTAGGCACGATCACCGGGGCGACGTTCACCGGATTGGTCATTGGTACAGACGTGCAAGCCTACAACGCAAACCTGACATCGTTCGCAACGGTAGCCCCAGCCGCAAACATGTTGACGTTCTTAGCCTCGGCTACGTTTGCGTCGATGGCTCAGGACTTGAGCTTAGAGATCGGCGTAGACACGCAAGCCTATGACGCGGATCTCGATACCTACGCGGGGATCACACCGACTGCAACGATTCAGATTGCTCTTGAACATGCAGCCGACTCGGTTGTACTGACTCAACGCCATCGAATGACGGTCTCTGAAATCAACGCGGGGCATGAGCTGTTACCAGCGATTACAGGCCAGTCGTACAGGGTCATCGAGTGTATCGCTATCGCGTATGGTGGAGCTGTTGGCACAGTTACGACCGTAGACATTCTCGGTACGCAGTCAGCGGGTGGAGTGAAGATCTTTACCTACGCGCAAGTATCCCTCACTCAGTCCGCGGTATTGACGGGAACTGCTGACGCTACGGTCCTCGCTGATGGCGCTTCGTTCTCACCGATGGATGTGACCACAGCGATCACAGTCGGGGTGACTGGCGCGGCTGCTGACACGGCAACAGGTATCGACTTCATCATCACATACGTCATCGAATAGCTAGACCAAGGACCAACCAAAGGAGGTCCAAGTGAACAAGTCTCAAATGAAGTTCAATGCGCTAGTCCTGTTGGGAGTAGTCCTTATCCTGGCTGCGTCTTTCGCAGTTGCAGATTACTATGAGGGGAACCGAATCTTTGACGGGTACGACCCGACGATGGGCAACGAGATCCGCTTCAATTCAGGCACGTACGATGTGCCTGTTACCCCCGCAAATGCGATCACTAGAACGATCGCTTTCGACGTGGCGGATCCATTCACTGCCCAGGTTGGAACGATTCCCAAGGGCGCGATCGTGTCTCATGTAAGCGTGGCGATCACTACAGCTTTCGACGCTGGGACCACGAACGTCTTTCTTGTAGGAACTACAGCCGACCCAGATCACTACGTCGACGCGGGAGATGTTGATGAGACTCTCGTATCGGGGATCTACGTTGGAGACAAGCCCGAGCAAGTGACGGTCGACACGGAAGTGTTTATCACGTACACGCAGACGGGTACAGCAGCTACGGCGGGGGGAGCAAGAGCAACTATCTGGTACGTCCTTCCTCCGTCCTAGGATAGATCTTCACTCTCAACATGGAGGAGGTGTTGAATGTCAAAGGGAACGGAAGAAGTCAAGGTGTTGACCTCAGGTTACGTGTACCACGGGCACACCTACCGGAAAGGAGAAACGATCGACATGGATAAACATGACATATCCCCAGCGGTAGACCGTGGGCAGATAAGACCGAAGACAAAGAAGGGGCCTGGCTCGACCAGAGCAACAGGCCCGAGCCAGAATAGGTAGGAGGATCTCATGGGACCTGTCGAAACTGCACTCGTATGGACTACGTACACCGCAGAGTTGAAGCAGTATTGCTACGTTTCAAGCTCTGCTCACGATACGATCCTTGAACGTTTTATGAAGGCAGCCGGCAGGCATGCCGATGAGTACCTCAGCAATCCGTTTACCGAGCAGCAGGTGAAGATCACGCTGGCTAGTGTTCAAGTAGGGGAAGCCCTGACCATTGACGGCGCAATCTTCACCGCTGCTGCTGCGGACGATGAGACAAAGAGAGAGTTCAAAGTAAGGGTGTCAGATACCGAGGATGCCACTGCCCTTCTCGCTCTTGTCAATAGCGATGTGATCGGCGGTACGTATGGCGCCATTGGAGTAGAGACTGTCATTGGCACAAGCGCACTTGGGGTAGTCACCCTCGCACATCGCTACCCGAATGAGAAGCCTATCTCTGCTTCGAGCAGTGACGAGGATCAACTGCGTGTCTCTCTTACGCGGGTGGCACTCGACATCCCCTCCGAGGTTCTCGTGTGGTGCTGGCAATTCGTTGCTTGGAAGTTCGAGAATCGAGACGGGCGGAAATCAGAGCGCGCCGAGATGGGGATCACCTCTGTTGACTGGGGCGATGGACCGGATGAAACGCTACTTGAGCCTTACGTCAGACATCTATTGGAGATCGTCTAATGCCACGATTCGAGCAAGTCAAGATCATGGCAGACAGCACCGGGGGAACTGAGGGCGACGTGGGGCCAACTCCTACGATGGCTGCTACAGGAACCTTCTGGGCTGTTGTCACCATGTTATCGGCTGAGCTGAAGACAGCGAACAATGTTGATCTGAGCGACGTGGCTTACCGGGTGAAATTCAGGGATACGCCGTCGATCAAGACAAGGAATTACCAGCTCGTGCTCGTTGACCGTTCGAAGGAAATCCTTGTACCGATTGGCCCTGCAGTGAATCCAGACGGGTACGACAGAGACACAACCGTGATCGTAAAGGATTCGAGGAAGGTCGAGGCGGTGGAGGAATGAGCGATCGAGGCGGGTGTGTTTTTAAGACGAATGTGCCTGTTGTATTAAGCGCTGTAGAGAAATTTGGAAAGAAGGCTGCTCATGCCTCAGGGATTATCGCAAAGAATACCATCATCGAATCGTTCTCAGGTCCTCGTACTGGAATCTGGTATGCGAAGCGATTCACCAAGACAGCCTCTTACAGAGCCTCAGCACTAGGAGAAAGGCCAGCGAAGCCGACAGGGGTACTTGCAGGGAGCATTAGGTTCCTTGTCACTACAAACTCTAAGGAGTTTGCTACGTGGATAGGCATCCCTGCTCGATCGAAAGGCGGCGTAAAGCTTGGCTACGGGATCGCTCTCGAATTAGCAACAGGATCAAACAGGCGACCGTGGCTTGTGACTGGAATGAAGGATGCGAAACCGGCAATCCTCCGCGAGCTTTCTGAGAAGTGGTTCTAGTGGCCGCCGTCGAAGTGAGTCAGGCTTTGATCTCTGCTACGAAAGCGAAGATGGTAACGGACTCTGACCTGCAGACGCTTGTCTCTCTGTCAGCCACCTTGCTTTCAAAGCGTATCCACTACATCGAGGCGTTTGCGGATCCAGGGGAGGACGAAGAGCCAAAGGAGTTCTTCATCGCTCATGAGGTCGATCTCGATTACGACACATGGCCGAACCTATCGGGGCGGTACATTCAAACGATCAATGACTACGCGGATAATGCAGGGCTGCTTTTGCAGGTGGTGAAGAGAATCAAAGAACTGTTTATTGAGGCGCGATTGAGCCCTCCTGATGGCGAGTTTTCAGCGTGCAGGGTATGGCCGCTTGGATCAGCGAACATACCCAAGAGCAACGCGGATGGATCTCCATCCGACCCGCTACGCTGGCAACATTCGATCATCTGGCAGGTGTCTTTGTTCGCAAAAGGTGAAGTTCAAGCAGTGCTAGAGAGGTGATAAATCTTGGCACTACAAACAGGAATTACCGCTGATACCGGCGATAGGTATGAGACGGGTGCGGGGAAAACCTTCTTTGACTTTGAAGACGGTGCAGGGGGAGGGTCGGAAAGAACTCTCGGTGCAACCCGTGGAGGCAGTATCTTTGAAGCTCTTCCAGAATATCGAGTGATCGAGGCTGACGGGGCATACGGTCCTGTCGTGGGACTACGCCGGATCTCAGGGCTAGTCACACGCCTGACGGTCAATCTGCTCGAAACGATGACGGTAGACAACATCCTAGCAGCCATTGCAGGGACAGCATCAGCCGACACTTCGTATACGTGGGTTCATGGCGAGTACCTTGGGGTAGGGACAGCTCTTGACACCGGGGTAGCTCCAGCCGGTGCAACGAAAATCGATGAAGATACGCTTGAGATTTACTACACAGACGCGGGTCTGGGAATCCCAACGAAATCGGTATTGAATACGGACCATAGCGTGACGGCAGGGACTCAAGTCGTTAAGCGAGTAGGGGCGGCTATCGCTGATACGGATCTCATTACGGCAACCTATCGCTATGACTCCGTAGCCAGTGGCGACAACTTCGACATCATCACGCTCGCTCATCTCGATTCAAGCGACTATCACGACGTTGCCTTAGCAACTGAGGTATCGAATCTGACGCTCACCAATCCCGCTTTCTTCATCGTCAAGAATGGACTGTCGGTCGGAGGGCTAACGCTCACCACGGCTCCACGCGATGAGTCGATCAACCAGCTTGTATTTGAGGGGCACTACGCTGCAGCTTCGTTGGCTCTAGCTAACAGCCCGTTTGAAATTTGGATGCCTGCTACCTAGTTCACAGGGTAGCGGCGAAAGGAGGTGCTCTTCCATGTCTGAGGAGATCCTGAGGGAGAGACCGACAATCACAATCGAAGGAACGAGGTACACGATTCGCAAGCCTGGATTGCGTGACTGCTTCACAGTGCCACGAATCCTTGCAGCGGTTCAGATCCACGCAGGTCACAACGTCGAGGACTTCTATGAGCCTGTCGCTGTGTTGGGTGAAGACGGCCAGCCTGTGCTTGACGGTAAAGGCGAACCTGAGATCGACCACAAGATCAACGTTGTTGCGATGTTGTTCTCTCTCGCTTCCGGTATTCCCGAAGCTGAGGAGTCCGTCACTGGATGGCTTGCCTCGATGCTGATCAAGCCTGACGGTCAAGCCCTCACGGTTGAGGAAGCGCAAGACCCTGATGTTTTGCCGTTGATGGATCTGCCCTTGGTGGTAGAGAAGCTGGCAGGGATCAATGACTTCCCGGTTTTTTTCAAGCGATCCGTCCACGCGAGCAAAACGGTGGTCAGTCTTTGGCAGAGCAACTCTGGGAAATCCAAAGACAAACCGGGTGGACGGACGAACAGCTCCTCACAATCCCATACGCCAGACTCAAAGAAACCTCCGAAGCAGAGGCATCAAGAGCCTACAGAATAGAGCGACAGCAGTTAGAGGCGGCGGCTTATACAGCCTTCCTCCTTGGTGCAGGCAAAGGTTTAGCGTGGGGTGCTTTCTTGCAGAAGCACGGACTAGGTGAGAAGCCGGTTGAGATTATTCCGGTTGCTCCTGACGACGTAGAGAAGCTCAAGGCAGAGGCAGAGCGAATCGCTGACAGAGCGGTTGCCGGATACCTCGCAGCAAAGAAGAAGCAGAAGGCACGACTTGAGCTCCAAGAATACGTGGAGACGAAGAAACGCAAAGGGAAAGAACCGGAGGAATTGAGTGAACGTCTTCGAGCTATTCGCAAAAGTCTCAGTGAACAAAAGTCAGGCAGTCAATGACATTCGTGCTATTGAGACAGCAGGGAAGCAGTCCTCGGTTAGCATGGGGAAGAACTTCCAGAAGCTCGGAGACAATGTAGGGAAATGGATCAAGCGCGGGGCTGTGGTAGCAGCAGGGGCTATTGCAGCTCTCGGAGTAACGTCGGTCAAGAACTTCGCAAAGATGGACACGGGGATGAGGGAAGTCTTCACCTTGATGCCTGGGTTGTCCAAGAAAGCCAAAGATCAGATGACAGCCGATGTCAAGGAGATCTCACGGGCAATCGGTGTACTCCCGAATGAAACCATCCCAGCACTCTATCAAGCTATCTCTGCCGGTGTACCTCCTGACAACGTATTCGACTTCATGGAGATTGCGGGGAAGGCTGCGAAGGCTGGCGTAACCGATCTCGAAACTTCCGTCGATGCTCTATCAACCGTGGTTAATGCTTACGGATCAGATGTCATCTCTGCTACCGAAGCATCAGATATTATGTTCACTGCGGTACGCCTGGGGATTACAACATTCGGAGAGCTGTCCAGATACCTCTTCCAAGTAACACCTGTTGCGGCTGCTGTAGGTGTGAGTTTCAATCAGGTTGCAGCGGCGATGGCAGAGATCACAGCGAAGGGCGTGCCGACGAGAGTAGCAGCAACCCAACTCAGACAGATGCTTGTCGAGCTGTCGAGGGCTGGCGGGGAAACTGCGGAGATCTTCGAGGAGCTATCCGGGCAGACGTTCCAAGACTTCATGGACGAAGGGAACGATCTCTCAGACGTTCTTGAGTTGATGCAGGAATACGCTGACGCTAACAGTATCTCCTTGATGGACATGTTCTCCTCTGTTGAAGGTGGAATGGCAGCCCTCAACCTTGGAGGACAGAACCTCGATTCCTTCCGGGTCAAGCTCGGGGAGATGGATGAGACTGCGCTTGCTACTGAGATGGCTTTCCAGGAGATGGCGGACGGTATCCAGTTCCGGCTTGACCAACTTGCGGCATGGTGGCAAACGGTACAGATCAACATCGGGGAAGAGCTACAGGCGGGGCTCGCGGATCTCTTGACCTGGATTGAAGCGAACCAAGACAGGATCGAGCAAGGGCTTGTACGCATGTTCCAAGGATTGATCTCATCGCTTAAATGGATTCTTGATAACGGACATGCTGTAAAGACGGCGCTGCTAGTGATGGCTGCGGGTCTATTCGCTGTCTACGCTATCACGAACCCTATACAGGCAGGCTTGGCGTTAGTAGTTATTGGGATTGGAGCAGTTTCCTTTGCTGCAACCAAGACGAAGGACTCTTTATCCGAACTTTCCGGCGAGATGCAAACGCTTGAGGGTGCTACAGATAAGGGTGAAAGCGCAGTTCAGGAGTTTGCAGATACTTTATCGATTGCAGAAAAAGCCGCTCGCGAATTCAAAGAAGAAATAGCCGGGATAGATAGCGCGTTTATACAGATAGATCCGCTTGACATGTCTACTGGATTCAGCAGATTCTTTAGCTCTGTATTATCTGGGGTTAAGAAAGTTACCACAGCTATGGCTGAATGGGGCGAGAGTTCTACTTCGCAATTCTTGACCGGCTGGGAGATGGCAGCTTCTTCGATTCAAGGATATGCCGATACGATCGAATGGACAATCGGAAGCCTGAGAGATGGAGGCGTGCTTCTCGCGGAAGACTGGAAAGGTAACAGCGAAGAAGTGCTTGAATCGTGGGATGGTCTTATCACAGGGATTGCATCCGGGGCGAATAAGTTCCTAAGTTCCATCTCGGCTATGGTTCGAGGGAACAGAGAACTGAAGAAGAGCCATGAGGAGACCAATGCGGCGATTATACAGACAGAGGTCGATAAGGTCGCGGCTCTCGAACAAACACGGGATGATAATCTTGAAGACCTGCAAGCAGATCTTGCCACGCAGACAATCTCGCAGGCAGAATACGCCACGGCAGTAGCGAAGATCCATGCCGACTATGCGCAGGATGTTATTGACGCGGGCACAGCCAGAACTGACGCACTCAACGATGAAACAGACGCATATGAAGACGCTAAGGAGACCATCTGGGACATCCTCAAAGAGATGGGCAAGAATCTGCTAGTGGCGATCAGGGAAGAGCTAATGCTTCAATCTGGGAAACATCTAGTCATGGCCGCAGCAGCGGCTCTAACTATTGCAACAGCAGCCCTTGCCCCTGGGCATCTCTTGGCTGCAGGTGTTCTTGCTGCAGGTGCTACTGGCCTTGCGCTCGCTGGTTTCGCAAAGGGCGGTATCGCTACGTCTCCCACTTACGGTGTAATCGGTGAAGCCGGTGTCTCCGAAGGTGTCATCCCATTAACTGCGAGAAATCTTGCAGCTATCGGCCGAGCGATCGCCTCAGCTTCCGGGATGTCTCGTGAGCCTCTCGGTACGACGGGGATCCCTGGCTTGAGTGGTGGAAGTGTTCAGCTCAGCGACACTGCTTACCCTCAGATAGGCGGCGTGAGCGGCTCAGGTAGCGGTATAGTCCCGAGCATAGGTGAAACGCACGTACAGATCGTCATAGAGAATCCGGTCATTAGAGAAGACAGCGACATCGACAAACTCGTTGAAGGCATCGAGAGCAGTTTCGAGCAAACCCGCCGAGGTCTTGGCTGGGCAGGAGCTACCTAATGGCAAACGCAGCGACAACGACTTTCTATCTTGGAGGATCGAGCAACGCAGCTCTAGGCTTCCAGGTAAACAAGCAGCGATCGCGCCCTCTACTTCCTCGGACGTTTGATATCACAGAGCGAGTCGCAGGGAAGCACGGCAAGTTCGACTATGGCGCCACGCTACGTGAGCGGGTCTTCGAGTTTGACTGCTGTGCGGTTGACTGTATCACCCCCGAGGAGGTAGCAGCGTTCCGGCAAACGCTGGCTGCATTCCTCGTTGACATAAATGGAGAGCCTGAAGATCTCGCTTTCTACTTTGCGGATGAGACGGATAGGACCTACACGGTCAGATACTCAGGAAAGCTAGAGATGTCACGCGAGGCGGGGAACACGCTTGGCTACTTCCGCTTGATTCTTGTTGCGTTCGATCCCTTCGGGTATGCGGATGCAGCGGTTGAAGTCAGCGAGAACATTACAGGATCACCCGAGGAAGAAGCCCTCTCAAATATAGGGACCATCTCCACACCCGTGCTGATCCACTTAACGAACAACGGAGTAGCAGCAATCACCAATCCCACTTTGACCTTCCGGGTCGAAGTACCATAAAAGGAGTTGAACAATCATGGCAGGTAGTTTCACTACAACAGAAGCAAATGTGATCTTGACTGCGAAGTTCAAGACACTCACCAACTACGGAGTTCTGTTGACTGCGAGCCCGACTGATGCCGGGACGCTCACGAACGAGGTAGCGAACGCGGCTGCTTACGTGCGACCAGCGACCACGTTCGGAGACAATGCAACAGCACGAGCAATCGCCAATACTGGAGATCTGACTTTCGCAGCGGCAAGCGGTGGAGACTGGGGTACTGTTACTCATCTGGCTTTCGCAATCTCGGCCACATGGAACGAAGCGATCTACGCATGGGGTCCACTCACGACTTCCAAGCTCATCGAAGACGGTGACCAGATCAAGTTCGTCACAGGGAACATCACGATCACCTTCGCAGCCGGCACTGAATAGGAGCGATCCGATGATTGATGCACAGGGCAAGGTAGTTCATCGGATTGTTGAGGCGTCTGCGCATCTGATCATGGGTGCAGGTGTTCAAGCGAAAGCGGGGCGAGTTGTTGGAGCTTCGGTAAACATGGACATTGTATCCAGTCAGACAGCCACGCCGAAAGAGCTACAAGGATTGACCATCGTTGTCACTGGGGAGAATGCGCTTGAGTTGGTGTCTCGTATCGGTCAAGCGATGAAGGCAATCAACGACCCTGACATCGACCCGGAAGAGCGACAGACACTCATCGAGGCAATCAAGGCTTTCACGAAGAAGGAACCGGAGGAGGGGGGCGAATAGCCCTCCTCTCCACTGAGGTGAGATATGACGATCATTGCAGCACCTAGTGCTAATCAGGTAGAGGATACACTGGCAGCCAGCTACACCCGTGGGACAGATACAACGATCACCTTGGTGGACGGTACTCTCTTCCCAAGCCCGACACCGTTAGGCCACGTCATTTCGATCAGGGACACGGAGAAAGTGACAGCAGCAACGAAGTGGTGTCTCATCATCTATACGTCGAAGGCAACGCACGTCTTGACGATGGGCGGCGGGGCGACTGACTACGCGCTGGCTAAGAATGTCACAGTCGGAGATGAGGCTTACGAGTGGCCGATTGGATCTTTCGTCGATCTGATTACTGCTGCTGATGAGATCGCGCAGTTGTTCGGAGACAGAGCTATCGCTGAAACATTCGCCTTTTTCATGGGAGGATAACATGGGAAACACATACAAGAAACTGGGACAAGGGGTGCTAACAGGCGCAGCAACACAAGACACGATATACACTGTGCCCGCATCAACAGAGGCCATTGTCAAGCTCATCGTAATCGTCAATACATCCGTATCAAACGCATCGGTCGAGATATGGCAGGATGATGCTACTTGGGCGGATGCGTCCGCAATCTTGCCATCCATCATAATAGAAGCGGGTGGCTGGCTTGAATTAGACGGGCCATTTACCCTAGAAGCAGCGGAGCTATTGAAGGCCGAAGGGTCCGCAGCGTCTGCGCTCACTTACACCGTTTACGGCGTGGAGATCTCATAATGGGGACACGACTATTTGCACCAGATGGCACGATGAAGGGCTATGCAAAGCAGGCTGGGGTAAGACTATATGATAGCGATGGCAACGGATGGGACAGATATAAGGGAGAGGCTCAAGACAACATAGTTGGCCTTGAATGGAATCAGGCCGCTGGAGGCAGCACTGGATCGCCGGATGTATTCAGGATAGATGCCGACGGCAACGCTTGGGCCGCTTTAACTCGCGCATCATTCGACAATTTTTCCCCATGGCAAGGAATGCGCCGCGTCAACCTTGCTGTAGACGGAACTGTTACGAATGTCTTCGGTGACGCAGCATACAAAGAAGATGGATCTAACGGTAGAGTGATGGTGCAGATCCCCAAATTCTGGGTGAAGTCGGAAGAGACATCAGCGAACAAATACCGTTGGTGGATTGCCAACTATGCAGCCAGCGGATTTGAGGTACATCCCGCATTCAATCAGCGAACAGCATCAGCGCCCGCAGACTATATCTATATCAGCGCCTACGAAGCGGATGGATACGATGATGCAGGGACATTCAAAGCACACTCACGCTCAGGAAAAGTCCCAATGACTGGAGGGGTCTCCTACACGGACATGCCAAACGCCGGAGTGCTCACGATTGATTACGCACGGACCTTTTGCACAAACATTGGCACGGGTTGGGGCTTGCTCAATACCTGGAGCTGGGAAGCCTTAAAGCTGTTACATATAATCGAGTATGGAAACCTCGATTCACAAACCAACATCGGAAGGGGCGTTGTAGACCTTGCTGGTGGCGTTGACTTCGCAGGGGTAAACACAGGCGCCGCGTCAATCAATGACAACTTAGCTGCTAATGGAACCGGTGTAGGAACAGGAACAGACGGAGAAGTCACGATCGCCTATCGCTGGGTAGAAAACCCATGGGGGAACGTTTGGAAATTCATTGATGGTTATGAGACCGTAGATGGAACAGTCGGAGGGACAGATGATGTCATCTACCACATTCTGAAAGCAACAGGTGCGTGGGATAATAGCGGGCCGTCCGTTTGGGACTCTGATGATTACGACGCCAGCACAGTCGCAAACAATCCATCTGACGGCTATATAAAGAACATTCAATATGAATCTGTTCTAAAGTACCTACTAATAAAAGGATATGAGGCGACAGACGACGGGTCAGACTCGACGTACATACCTGATTCTTTCTATGCCCACGATGCTGGGGAAACGAATATCTTGCTGGCGGGTGGCGGCTGGAACCTCCGCTCGGCTGCCGGGCTCGGTTACCTGTTTTCGATCTTTGTTGTGTCGGATTCGGATCGCACTGTTGGTTGCCGGTTGGAGTTCATAGGCTAACGATTGCAGACAAGATCGACGGCGTGAACGTGCTCAAGGATATGGTCGGAGACTTCCCAGACGTTGCACCTGGAGACAGCACAGTGACCTACGAGGACGACGAAGGAACGCGAGACGTGACTCTCGATCTCAAATAC
>Ga0307928_10001038_pt1 | contig 20900 bp, 24 predicted proteins | sample AceLakmetagen232_FD_201815 | JGI IMG/M metagenome (GOLD analysis project Ga0307928, IMG submission 201815) | Saline water microbial communities from Ace Lake, Antarctica - #232 | ecosystem: Environmental > Aquatic > Non-marine Saline and Alkaline > Saline | place: Antarctica: Ace Lake... | reverse complement strand
CTAAAGCTTGGTAACACTGGTTTGCTAGATGCCGTTGTAACAGTAATAGCATATGGATAAAAAGTCATACATAAAAGATCTGCTACAGGACTATTCTGTTCCGTCGTCTATAATAGCGATGATATTAGTAGATTTATACAGTGGTATGAAGTGGGTCGATTTTGATGCTGCGACTATCTTGCTCGACTTGAGAGAAGATTACGGCAGCATATGTGAAACAAACAAAGAAAAAGTTAAAGCCGTTCAAGGTTTATTTGCATCTGATTTATTCAGTGTAGATTGGGTAACATTTAGCAATACGGTCAAAATATTAAATGACAGAATACCTGCCTTTAATGTTCCTGATCCACCAAGAGTTCATGAGTTAATATGGGCTATCGCTGAGGCCGATAGTATCGTACCGTTTGATGATGATAAATTTTCAAAAGAAGTTTTAACATATATAGAGCTTGTTTTGGACCATTTCGGTTTTTACGAAATTCCAAAAGAATTAAAAACCCTAGATTTAAATATAAGCTTAAAGACACCTGAAGTTATCAATGACAATATAAAAGAAATGCAAAAATTTAAGTTATCCCAAGTAACAGAATATATAAGCGCCAAGAGTCAGAGATTAAAAAAAGAATATTCTGCTCTTAAAGATTTAATGAAATAAATTGTTATAACTATATAGTAGTAATACTCACTACTATTTTTTCCCACTTATGTTTTATAGAAAAAGGAGAGTGCTGCATGGCAACAGCAACCGATGAGAAAAAAATGCGCGAATTGCAAGAAACCGTAAGAGTTAGTATTGAAAAATTTTATGGGATAACCACAATCAAAAATACTGAAATACCGTCTATTATAGACAGCAGTATGAGACTTACAGTCTGCGGTGGTCTTTTGCAAAAAACATGGAAAGCTGCCAATGGTAAGGTCACAGAAGACCTAAGCTCACTTGGTTTATCGCAAAAAGAATTATCTAAATTTAACAAGTGTTTAAATATTGGAATCACGCAAGAATCCATATTGTTTATCGGTCCAACGGGATGTGCAAAAACTGCTATGGCAGATCAACTTAATGGAAGAAAATTAGTTTTGCCAGATGCTATTATATCTGACGATGAATATGATAAGCGTATGAAAAACGGAGATAAAAATATTGAAAAATTCAGATGGGGTGGACAAATGTATAGTGCCTCTACGAAAGAGTATACACAACATAATATTACATTCGGAATGAACCAAGTTGCATTCCAAGATAGACAGGGACTTCCAGAACTTAAGGAAGGTTATTTTGAATATATGCCACCTAAGAAAATTCATGAATTGATTAATAGGGCAGAAAAAGATACAGATGGTAAATATTTATTTTTCTTAGATGAATTGATGTCTACTGAACAAAATCTTAATTTCGTTATGTCCGTATTGCAGGAAAGAAGATACGGAGATAGAGTACTACCAGATAATGTTTATGTAATTGCTGCTACAAATCCATGGTTTACTGGGAACTTTAATAATATCGATCCTGGTGATGCTGTTATGAAAAGATTTAAAACATACTTTGTTGTATCTGACTTTGAAGGCGTTATTGATTATTATATTAGTAAAGATGCTAATTCATTGATGATTGAATTTTTGAAAAATAATCCAGTTTTTCTTGAGGATTATTCTTATATAATTAATAAACAAGGAACTGAAAGAATTAAATTCGAAAATCCCTACGGGTGGGAACAAATTGCAAATACAATCGCATATAAGAATCCCATTAATTATCAGGATTATTCTAGACTTGAAGATAATTTTAAATCTTCAATCGGATGTCCAGCAGCAGATGCGTTTATGACGTTCTTAAAATCTAAATTATCTCTTACAATAAAAGATATTTTCTCAAAGAATTCTATTAGACTGCAAACGTCTGTTCAATCAAATAGCGGATTTGACATTACTGTTTTAACAAATGTTATTAAAGATATTTGTAAGAAAATAGTTAGTGATTCTAATTTATCAATTTCTGTTAATTCAAAGAAATATGATTTAAATGCATTTGTTGGAAAAATATTAGATATTAGCGACTTAAGAAATAAGGTATCAAAAGTATCTATCTCTGCAGGAGCTAATAAAATTAATATAAAGGCATTTGCGTCAGATCCTATCATTGATACAATGTTGTCTGACTTGCTTAACGAAGCTAAATTAAAAAATGACGGTAACAAGGTATACGATAACATTACATCTATTATCATGAATGCCAAAAAATCTAAAGAAAAACATCTTCATACGTTGAAAGAAATTCAGGAATACAAAGAAAACGAATCAGAATAGGACGTTAAAAATGTCGCAGGAAGAAATAAAAAAAAGAAAAGAAGATCTTGAAAAACATTTGAAAAAAAATAATCCAAATATTTCAAAAGAAGAACTAAAAAGGGCAGTAAATGCTGCTATTTTAGATAAGTTTCAACTGACATCTCTGCTAAAGAGAGTTATTTCAGAAGCCGGAAAACATTCTTTTGGAGCGTATTATATACTAAGAAGTAAATATGATTTGTCAATGGAAGCGGATGCCCCTGCTGCGGTAAGGGCAACCGTATTTACTTCGTCAATTGACTTTTTATTTAATCCACAAATTTTATCAGATTTAGCATATAAAATGCCAGAAACGTTTATGCGTATTTTCGCATTTCTTTGTCTGCACGAAGTTTATCATCTTGTGAAAGATCATATGTCATTTAATATGCACTCGCGAGAAGAATGGATAAAGATAATAAAGGCAGAAAAAGGTCTTTTGTCAAAAGAAGAAAAACGTGAATTATCAAAGTATTTTGCAGCAAAGGGTTTAATGAACAATGTTGCAATGGATATGGAAATAAATCCCATATGTCATAGCTTAATGAACGATGATGTCGATAATTTTTTCGTCGTTGGAGCTTGTTTCCCCATGTGCTTTATGCAAGGTGAGTCTCATGCTTCTTACGGAGTCTATGTTTCTAAAATTCAAAAATATTTTATTAATCCCGGGTCTATGACTCCGATTGATAATGATGTTGATAAAAAAGCAGAAAAAGATGCCAATGACAAGTTTAAGATTATACAAGATAACATAAGACCTGATTTTGATGAAATTAACAAAATTTATAAAAATTCAAAAGGAAGTAATCCGACTTTAATCATTTACAAGATATTAAATTTATGCATTGAAATTGCCAGAAAAAATTGGATTGATTGTGATTATGAAATTGGTAAAGGTTCTGCATATAATTTTCTAGCATTTGCTAATTACAGGGCGCAGGAAAGCAAAAATTTAGTGTCTAAGACGAAACCGCCAGAAGCTAGAGCTAGAGCAATTCTAGATAAGAGAATAATGAATCTAAAAAATCATAAGTCTCCAGTTGCCTTAATCAACAATTTTTTGCAGGCGCAGGGAATGCAAGGTCCTGGAAAGGGAGCTAGTTCAGATATTATTATCCGATTGGGAATAGGCGAACTTGCAGAATCTCTTGGGGAAGACGCTAAAGACATCGGTATAGGCGAATTAATTGATAAACTTAAGGACAAATTTGATACTTTGAAAAAAGAAGGTATTGATAAGTTAAGAGAGTCGTATGATGATTGGAAAAGAACATGTGGAGCAGGTAGCATTAGTGATATAGAAGATGCGGTGACTGCTACTCCACCGGCAATTCCAGTATATAGGTGGGCTGAAATACTAAGAGGTGGATTGACTAAGATATTTACTAAAATGAAAGTAAATGATTTGCCTAACATGCGAAGACAATATCTGTACAAAGATAAAGAAAGAAAACCTGTTTTTGTAGGCAATAGAGAATTTGAAAAAGCCGCAAGGTGTGCAGTGTGTACGGATGTATCCGGCAGTATGTCAGATACAGATGTTGCTATGACACTTTCGGTAATGGCTGCTGTTGCGCAAAAACTTGGCATACCGCTATATTTGTTTCAAGCTGATTGGGATCTTATCGATAAATACGAGATAGTAAGAAAACCTCAAGATGTTAGAAACTTTAAGCTCAAGAGAAGGGGTTATGGCGGAACTGATTTCGCAAAACCAATTAAAAAAATCATTAGTCTGATTAATCCCCAGTATATTTTATATATAACTGATACGTGGGGAGATTTTGGGTTACAACCACAACGCGCTAAGGTTGTATGGTTACCAGTAGAAGAAGATTATAATGTTCCACCATGGGGCATAGTTTTACCGTTAAAAGTTAAAAATTAAAGGATCAGAAACATGGAAGCAAATGAAAAAGAATTAGAATCAAAATTTTATGAAAATTTGAAAGCAAAATTATTTCAAAAATTATTGTCGACGAAAAGGTTTGAAGATGCCGTTGTCATGTCACCGTATGCTACTTACTCTGTTTGGCATAACGGAATTTTGTATACTCCTAAATTTCTCACCGCCGATACGTTCGTTGGTGGAAACATGGACTTTAAAAAGGGATTGTTACAGCTTCAGATTATCAACGATGAATTGGTTCCAAAGCTTGAAGGTATTTGTGATTTAAATGATGATGATGACATTGATGTGGCAATAAAAAAGATTTTCAAGGCTGGTTTTAAGAAGAAATCTACGAAGAAAACCAAAGAAGAAAAAGAACTTGAAGAACTCCAGCGCGATGCGACTGAGGATAGTGAAGACGTATGTGATTTGATGGATGATAAAGCGATTTTTGATTCAAAATGGAATAAAGAGCATAAGAATATGATTGAAAAATCATTCGTTCAATTTGATGAGTTAATAAATATGAAAGGTGCTCTTGCAATGCACGTTATCCAAGATCTTTATATTGTGTCAAGTTTGTCACAAGGCGATGATTTAAGCAAGATTAGCGATCTTCAGGATAAAGCAAGCAAAGCTCTTAGATCTCCTAGAAATATTGCAAAAACTCTAATATCAATTGTAAGTTGTTTCGCTACACGCGTAGCAAAAGATTTTTATGAGAAAGAATCTCATAAAGTTGAAGATGTAAAATTAGATATATCATGCTCAAAAACATGGGCTAATGGTAAAAAATTATTTGATATTTGTACGAATTCTATAAGTAAAGCAAATTGTCCAGTTCTGAATAAAGACTATACGTGTGAAATATCTCAGAACTTGACTTCGGAAATTAGTAATATGGGTAAGGAATAACCACATGGCAGAAAACAAAGAGACAGACTACAATGAGATTTTAAAGAAAAAATTTGAATTATTTGAGAAAATGAAAGACAGTAGAGCTGAGTCACAGATTAATATGAAGGGAGCAGACGATACCGTTGAGGATCTAAAGTTTTATAATGTTATGAAGCAATATCATCTCTTCGGAAAAGCATCTGCAATTGATAAAGATGGCGAAGAAGATCAATTGATAATTCCGGCTGGCTCAGTTGTAGATTTAAAAAATCAGACAATTGTCTATGATTCTAAGAAACACAGAGTCATAGAATTTATTCCACTGATGCTAAAGCCAATTAGAGCTTTCAAGTCGAAGAAAGATAACAAGTTAACATGTCAATCTTTTGATTGCAAATATCCTGTTTATCCGTCTAAGGCAAATGAAAATTCTGAAACATGCGATGATTGTCCTAGAGTTGAGAATAGTCCTCACGGCAGATGCTCCGTAATAGGTAGACCAATAGGCATTCCAATGGCTGAGCATGATGATAATTTCATGTTTTTTACGAAGTTTAGGTCAAGATTTGCAGGATTACATAAAGTAATTTTACAAAAGATACAGGCAATAGTAGAAAAAAAGCTCATGGCTGGAGATGACACATTCAAAGATAAGAATGTCACTGATTTCGTAGTTAATATGACTGTTGATAGCTATCAGACTGATTACGGTGAACAGTTTTCCTATAATGTGGGTGTTGTGAAAGCAGTTGATTTAGACCCAGATATCAAAGATAAACTTGAATCACTTCAAGATTTGTTACTTGCAGAAGCGGAAGACTATACGGCATACAGGGAAAGTAAGTTGAATAGCAATGGTTATCAAAATTCTAATAACAGCGATGAAAGCGATGCTTTAGACGACCCAGATGCTTTTGAAGGATAACATAATATATGTTCTTTTTTATAGATAGTTCAAAATGTACGAATTGCAATTTGTGCATTGAAACATGCAAAAGTAACGGTCTTGATATTATACAGATTGGAAAAGATGGAAAACCTGTGATAAATATATTTTTTAATGTAGAAGTCAAAGGAAAATCTTATATTGCCCGAACGGGTAAAGGCTGTAATAAATGTCAAGACTGTACTTTAATTTGTCCCGAAGAAGCTATATCTACTTTAAACAGTAAGAACGCTTCTGATGACGTAATAAGCGATATATATAATAATTTAGATACAAGTGACAAAAATGTACTTGATAAAATTAAGTGCACGAAAGAAAATATAGCCGAGTATATCGGGTTTTAATTTTATATTAATAGTTATTGCTTTTGTGAAATCACAAATATTCGAGCATAATGCTTGGGACTTTTAATTCTTCAATAACCCCTATTATCATAAAAATTTCGTATAAATTTTTCAAATTTTTAATGATTGGCTAATAAAAGTCTAAGCTTTTAGTATTTAATAATTCTATATTTTATTGCTTTACACGTTACCGTGTATATTTATTACATTGCCTAGATAGGCTTACGAGGATATCTACTTATCGCTTGTCTCTACGAGACGGCTCTCAAATTAGCTAACTCCTCTACAGCCAGTTAGGCAATAAACCGGATAGGGGGTACGGTATTATTGCTCTTCCCGATGTTCCGGAAACATGTGATTTGCCTGAGTCTCATTGTAATCGGAGGGACCATGGTATACACGTCTTCTTGTACAAATAAAATTGGACAAGGATTTTGTGTAATATGTTAGTTCGAAAAATTAATTATATAATATTTTGATTATTTTCACGTTATCGTGGATATTACAATTTTCTCCGCCAGGCCCTATCGTGACGCGAAAAAGTGAATATTTCCTATGTTATATTCACAACTTTAGCGACCACGAACGGGCGCGCAGAGAATATAATTGGAGTGGTTTTTGCCGAATTGGTAAAATTCCTCATATGAAATATTGATTATATACAATAAGTGCTGAAGTCTATAAATTTATATTTTTAGAATTTTTCACGTTATCGTGAAATTTATTTTTTCTTCGAAACAAGTTCGAAGAAAGCATGCATTGAGGATCGCGATCTGTCGCTCCTGGGAAAGGTCCGGGAGTTCTGGTAACAGCGGCGTCCGAGCGCCACTGCAGCTGAGCTGGGTTTAAATTCGAAGGCGCATTCGGAACTCTGGATGAATAGGGAAATCGATATCTTTTTATTTGATTCTTGGATCCGGATTTTGTCTCAGTTTAATTATACCCGGGGCCAAGCTTTGGTACCTCTTTGAGTAATTATTATATCTATATTATTAGACTTCGGCACCTATACTTATTGACGCCATGTTATGATCTATTAAGTTTAATTTAAACATCATAACTGTAGCTACAAAATTCAATGCGTGTAAAAAGTCATCCGGAATCATTGGATTTCGTCTGTATACTTTAAATAACCTGGAAGGTGTTTCTTGGTATTCTTCATAATCTGATAAAATTTGGGTTATATAATCTTTGAAACTTTCAAATTCTGGTAATAAAATTTTCTTGTTTTTCATATTCATAAATAATAAATCTAGGGACGTAACTTTGTCTAGCATGAAAAAGTTTCCGCCCTTGCTTTTAGTGAATAATTTTTTAAAGGCTCCATATTGACATTCGATCATATGCCCTTCTGTATATTTCTTTGCAACGATTGCATTATTAGTATGCCCCATGCCTCTATCGGCTGCTACAAATTTTACTTTATACTTTTTGAGAATTTTTATTATCTCGTCAAGTATAATTAATATGTCGGTCGACGTAAATTGGTGAGCATAAACAACGTGTAACGTATCATGTACGTATGATAAAACTGTTATAACGGTGTATGAATCTTGGGCATTTATACCCCAGTCTATACCAGCGCACATCATATTCACATACTTATCTTTATTAATTTTTTCCATTGGTTCTAGTCTGCAAATGTCTTTTAGCTCGTTCAACGTAATGACTTTGCCGCCTGAGTCTTGAGAAATTCCCAATACTTCGTTATAAAATTTAGATTTTGGATATTTTTGTTGCTTGCGTAGCAACTCATTCCATTTTGAAATAAGGCTAGTATCAAAACTTCCTGGAATATATTTATTTTTCATTGCGTTATATTCTTCCCAATGCATTGGGAATACAATTTGCGGTAAATGAAAGCCAATAAAACCTGGGTCTAATCCGTCTTCCACGTTTATCCATAATCCGTTTCTAGGATTTATTCGTTCTTTACATTTTTCGCAACATGGACCTTTTTTACCTATCATTCCTGAAATATGTTCTTCGTCTGGAATATTCCAATGACCACATCTTTCGCATTTTGTTGACCATTCCATCTTAGTACATTGTTGCCACAACGCTTCAATTGTATTATCGTATGTCTTCGGCGTTCCGGCGTATAGTTGGAATCTCATAGCTGGTGGTGATCCTGACAAGCATTCTTCGGCTATCGGAATATCTAAATAATTTAAATCTTGTACTTCATCGTATACATTAAAGTCAGAAGGTATACCACGTACTCTACTTGGATCTTCGTGGAGATACGACAATTCTATTGATGATGAATTATCAAAAGTTTTACTATTTACATTGTCTGTTTTAATTCGTAGATAATTATGATAAATATCAGATTTCAAAAAATCATCTAAATAAAGCTTGCTGTATCTAGCTGTCTGAATTGACAAATTAGATAAATATAAGGATCTAATTCCTGGCCCTAAAACTGGTGCCATGACTTGCAATCCTGCTAATGTAACACTTTTAGACACTTGTCTACCAGCTTTTAGTAATATCTTTTTATTTTTAAAGGCAGAATTATAAATATCCACCATAGCTGGATAATCATTTAATGAAAAATCACGCGCTTTAAGTTTTAATATAGAGGTAACGACATTGGCTAACGACACATTTTCATCATTCATATTGAGTTCCAGAATTGAGTTATATTCGCTTATATTTTATCATACAAAAATGAAAAACATAGGACAAAAGATAGGTTTCTTATTGCACACATATCCAATATTAGAAAACAAATATGGATATAAGGTATATGAATATAACAAATATAAAGAAATAAAAAAACAAGAAAGATGCGGTAATTGCTCTATTCTAGTGAATACTAGTAAAGAAAGATTATCGGATAATGAATGGATAGAGACTGGTAAAAAAAATTATATCAAGAATAGTTTTTATTCAACTTTCAAAATTCCAAAAAATTCTAAAGATAAATTAGGAAACACAAAATACAGATATTTAAACTCTCCGTCTGGAGTATTAAGGAAAATACAAGATGCGATAAAAACACAGATATTTGATAATTTTACATTTCCAAAATATATAACTGGATTTGTCAAGGGCGGAAGCCCGAAGGTAGACGCGTTACAGCATCCAAATACAAAGTGGAGCATCCGCATTGACTTTAAAGACTATTTTACAACAGTGAAGTTTAGTCATGTCAGGGATGCTTTGATGTATTTTGGTTATGATTTAGACACAGCATCTATAATAGCAGAGCTATGCACCTTTAAGGGGTTCTTACCACAAGGTACAATAACATCTCCCTTTTTAGCCAATTTAGTTGGCTATGCTTATTTCGATAAAATGGCATTAGCAGTAGCATCTCGCTTTAAATTAAGATATACGAGATATGCGGATGATATGTTTTTCAGTTCGGATAAAATACAAGACCCGTCATTAAAAAGTAAGTTGATGAAATTTGTTTCGGCGATAGTCAATATATCTGGATTTAGGTTAAACTATCAAAAATGTCATAAGCTTGGAAAATTTAACCACCACAAAAGAATGGGTGAAATAACTATACATGGTGAGATACCAAAAATTTCTAATAAAAAATATATAGATCCGATACGGATAAATATCAATAGATTAGAACACAAAGATTTATCTAAGGTATTAAATCAATTTAAAAATGAAAATAATTTAGACTATGTATCATTTGATACTTTTATGAAAAAGATAAAAGGAAAAATATCTTATGTAAGTTCTGTATATCCCGAAAGAGGAAAAGCATTATTTAATAAGCTATATTCCGTATTAGTAAAAATAGGTCTTAAAGAATACGTACCAGAAGGATGGAGTTTTATATTATGAAAGAGATCAAAACTAAAGAAGAGATAAAAAATTTTTTAATTGCATTGAGGCTTATTGATGGGGATGTCAAAAATATAATAGTGTTTGATCACGCTATTATAGTTAACCATAGAAATCAAGTTGGTGGTTCCATTACCGGAAGATATATAATAATAAAAGTTTCCGATAATAAGTATTTTTATGCAACTGGCGTAAGTTCATTGCAGTATGGCTATATGTCAAAAAGAGAAACTGGAAAACTTGTAAAGTTAGAAAAATACAATACAAGTGATGAAAAATATAGCAAGATTATTTTAGAGTCACTAAATTATATTAAGGTGAATGTACCTTTAATGATAAAAATAAAAATATTTGCTATTATCAGGGCGATTATGATACGTCATAAAAATAACAAACCTGAGACTATTGAATATTTTTCAAAAGAAAAATTTTCTAGATATTGTTCATATGTAATATCAAGCGATATTGGCGGAGTAAAGATGCCGCTTGAGTCCGATATAGAGCGATATGCTAAAGAAGCATTTGTATATTTTCAAAATAGATTTAGAAGTGACGAGGTAATCAGTAAATTATCTTGTCCAGACAATATTTTTAAACAAATTTAGGAAGGGTAACCCATGAATGAATTCAAAGGATCTGTAAATCTTAAAAGCTTTTTCAAGGATGATCCAAAATCTATGGATTTTGTTAACAAGTTAAATTACGCATCGAAACAGCATCTGGGAACATTGATCAATTCTCCAGGCGCTGCATTAAAACTGATGAAGAACAACAAGTTTGTTGGTCTTATAACGACAGCTGGAAACTTGCTAATCAGGACGTCAAGCAATCTTAATAAACAATCTTTCGCGTTTGTTATTGGTGATTCAAGAGATTTTATTAATAAATCCACAGAGAGTCAAAAGGGATATAGAATGGTTTCCGAAATGCAGGCACCAATCAATGTAGGTGAATGTCAACTAGAGTCATGTGTTGATATGATGAAAAGTATCGAATTTGATGAAGACATCACTTTTATCTGGAGACTGGCCGCCGCGAAGAACAGAGATTATCACAGTATAAGATTTGGTACAGAGAACAAAAGTGATCTACCAGATTTTTCATCGGTAACAAACAGAACAGATTTTGATAAGCTTTCTATCAATGCAAAAAAAGCAGCCATTAAGATTTTCCCAGCATATGCCGAACATTTGAAAACATCCAACGGAATAAATTTTTACAAGGATATAGTCCAACCAGATGTTTTAAGCACAATGGATAGCATGTTAGGTGCTATGACTATTGATGAATCAAGCGCTGATATAGACGAATCAGAAGATTATACTGATGATATCGATATTATGGAATTTCCTGACGATTGTTCCTAGTTTGAATCATGGGCCGGTTTTATACCGGCTCATATCTTTTATTTAATATTGGAGTTTTTTTGTGAATATTTTATACCCAGAAAACATTAAACCGTTTTCTCATCAGAAAGTTATCTTAGAATATTTATCTAAGAATAATATATGCGCAAACTTATCCGAATGTGGAACTGGAAAAACATTTGTTGGTGTTGCGTGGCTGATGTCACTATTAGAGAATAAATTAATTAATAAAGCTTTGGTTTTTTGCCCTAAAAGTATAGCTGGAGTATGGAAAAATGAGATACAAAAAATGTATGATTATAGTAAAATTAAAATTTTGCATGGTCCAAAGAGAATAGCTGAATATTCAAACTTAAGTAACGGTATAGCAATCACGAATTATGAACAAATAATTAATAAAGACTTTTCTAATGCTATTCGTAGCGACATGCCGCAAGCAATTATATTGGATGAAAGTCATAAAATTAAAAATCCAAAAGCAAAGTCTGCTAAAATTATATTGGGTCTTGGAGAAAATGTAGAGTACAAGATGATACAGACCGCGACTCCAAAGACATCTTCGTATTTAGAATTTTTTAATCAATTCAAATTTTTGGATTCTAATATTTTTAGTATTAACAATTACTATTCATTTAGAATGAAATATTTTAAGCAAATAAATGATTTTTTGTGGGTTCCGAGAAGAAACACTAAAATAGAGATACAGAGATTAACGAAACCATATTCTTTTCATTATGACCTAGACAGCGTAGCAGATGCACCAGAAATAATACAAAGTAAGATAGAACCGATATTGGATAGTCGAGTTATGAAAAAATACAACAAGGCAATAAAAAAATTAACTCCGGAAGACGCTCTATCACCAGACGCACCTGGATTAATAAAACTGAGACAAATCGCATCTGGTTTTATATACGATGAAGAAAAAGTTGCTACACATATACATAATTGTAAATTGGATTCAATGGTAGATATAGTTGACTCAATCGGTCCAGATAAGAAAATTATAATATGGGCTCATTTCATAGAAGATTATTCTAGGATTGAGAAAGAATTGTTGTTTAAGCTTAAATGGATTAAAGAAAAAAACATATTGAATCTTTACGGCTTTAATGATAAACATTCTAAAATAGAAGAATTTAAATCTGGAAAATACGATGTTATGATAGCTAATCCTAAATCGGCCGGATACGGCCATACTATCAATTGCAAGTATGTGATTTGGTATGGTATAGGAATTAGCAGTAGTGACTATTATCAAGCTCGAATGAGAGTGAGAAGGATAGGAGTTACGACAAGTCGTATTATGGAATATGTTATAGTATCTAAGGGTACTATAGAAAAATTAGATTACGACAAAGTACTAAATAAATACGCAGACACAAAAAAATACTTAGACGCTGTTTGCGAACATCTAAATAAATAATAAGGAATTCACAATGTTAAAGGGAGCAGACGAAAATGTATCTCCAATCTATCCGTTAGATCATTTTAGTTTCTCTACAGTTTATTGGAAATTAGCTGGATGTAAATATCGCTTTTTCAATAGCAAACTGTCAGAAGATGCTATAAAACAAGAACCAACAGATGCCATGATTAAAGGTAAGGCCGGGCATAGGTTGTTGGAGTTAGCGTTTAGAATGAAGGCTGTCGGACAATTAACAAAAGATATATTAATGCTGGAAAATATGACGTTTAGGTATCCGCTAAATAGTCATATGATTCCATATATTTATGATTTTGTTATGGCGAGTAAGTTGAGTGGATTAGCTGAAAAAGAAATAAGGTGGACATTTGATGGAATAGCGTTTATTTCATTTGCCGACTTTATAGATGGCGATATAAAAAATGGTGAGCACGCTATTATCGATTGGAAATTTATGAAACGTAATGATCCAATAAATGCAGTAAATGTTATGCAGCTTATTTTCTATCATATAGGATTGAAATATGCCGATAATGCGGACCTGCGTCCACTGAATAAGACACAGTCAATATATAAGGGCAATATAGTTTCTTTTGTTGAAAGAATAAAACAGCAACAACTGGATATATATCCGCATGAATATGAGTTCTCTCAAGCAGATGTAGATTATGTTGAAAAGGACTTAAGAGAACAAATAGAATATTTTAAAGTTTTAAGAGATTCGAAGATGTGGCCTAAGGAAAGAGGCAGACATTGCACAAGTTGCGGATTATTTAAGCAGTGCAATCCATTTCATGTAGAATCTGAATAATTATCTTTGCTTTTATAGCAACTATTTAGGAGCCAAAATCATGGCGAAAAAAACATCGGGTGAAATATTTTACCCAAAATATGACAGAGAGTCATGGATGAAAGAATGTGCAGATCGAGGTTTTGATGCTGATGGTCTATCTCTTTCGTTTACAGGTCACAAAGAATTTGATGAACCAAACCTAAAAGCTTTGGACAACGTTACGCTTATAAATAAAAGTAAAAATGTTTATATAAACTTTTTTAATGAGCCTGACGAAAATTTTATAAGTAAGATTTTTGGATTCTTAAGGAATATTTTAAATTAAAAAATTCTCAATTATATATTTTAAATTATTTTTTTGTAAAAAAGGTTATTAATATGGCAGTAAAAATGTTATTAGACGCAGAAGGAACACCGGTAACACCGGAAAAGAACAATAGACCAAAATTTAATGTCCATAAGACATTCTCATTTACTGGTAAATTCCAAGATAAAGCAGAATTTACAAACTATGATAAATTCCCAGAGAATATATTCGATAAAGATGATGCCGGTAAAGAAATTTATTCAGGTATTATATATAAAAGAATAAATTCGGATGGTGAAGAAATTAAAGATATATCTGAAGATGGTTTTTTGAAATTACACGAAGGACCTCTAAGTATGGATAAAATTCTTGAGATCAAACATGAATCGTCAAGGATTGTTTCTATAGTTTCAGATTATATACCAGTAAATTATAAGCACATTAAAACAAAAACAGAAAATAAAAACATGGAAGTTAATGTTGGAGAAGATCCAGTTGAAACTTTCAAACTTAAAAGGTTTTACAAACCTATAGACGGAGTTGAGCTAAATGATTTAACGGAAATCGATATAAATAATATCAGTATGATTTTTGTTTATGATGACGAAGATATCGAGGCTGGACAATGTCATGATGTAGATGAAGAAGCTGTTATTCTTATCAATAGCAAAAAGATGAATTTTGCAGCATTGGAACAGAAGGTAGTTAAAAGATTTACACAGATGTCACAGAAAGATTTTTTCAAAAAATTTAAATAATTAAGGCGAATACAATGTACATAAAGCCATATCAACTTAGGGATAACGTCATGGTAATATTGGTCACTAATACCAATGTTGATGGATCTATAGAGCCATTGCATATTGTATATATCTCAAAAAAGTGTTGGCTGTATGAAGTTGAAGACATTATTAAATATAGCGGTAAAATGGTATCGATGGGGGCTGAAAAGTCCTCATCTAACCCGCCGTTTACATGCTATTATGAAGAGTCAATATCACTGACAAAAACAGCAATCAACGCATCATTGAAAAAAAATGATACAGATTTGTCGATACAATTATACGACGGAGATATCGTTCTAATACATGACAAAATTCCAAAGATAAAATTTAAGCAGCACACTAAGAAAGAAATAGACGCTATTATTTCAAACGATAAAAAGTATAGAAAACAACATAAAAAAAATATAGGAGATATAAAAAGTGGGAAAAAAACAGTCGTTGTTAGACGAAAAAATAATATTAATTGAACTACATGGAACGTTTTATGACGTGAAAAATGAAATAAAAGAATGTCAATTAAAATATAAGAATAAGTCTATACAGGTTAGTTACATAGAAAGCTTTAAAATGCCATATGAAACTGATCAATCTATAGAGCTTAGGATGTTAGCAGAAATTTCGGATAAAGTTTCGCTTGCAAATGAAAATAGAAATGTGATGGATTTGGCGTTGATAATAAATTTTAACTCATTTTCGTCATTGATAAAAAAAACAAATGTATTCACGAATATGTATCCAGTGTCATATGCAATCGTTGAAAATAAAATAACATCAGCAAATGTGTTGCCGAAACATGTAAAAGAAATAATAGTAGATGACGATATACAGTCAGCTATAGAAAAAATATTGACGAAACATCTTGGATCTAGTACGCCGGAGGAAGACGATGCAGCTACTGATAAAGACGGATTGTAAGTTATCGAATTATAACGTTCTTGATAATAATGTATTCTTAAAAAAAGAAATATCCATTACATATGACTGTGGAAGTATAACTAGAAATTTTTATATTTCTAATAATAGTTGGGGTAATATAATCTTGTATTGTTTTTACGATACATATAGTAATTTTTTATTGGTTAATAAAGCTAATAATTTTGAGAAAAAAATAAAAGGTAGTGAATTTTTTGTTCACGATTCTGTATATAAAGATAACAAAATTTATATATTGACTGAAAGCGGCGATATATTTTATTTTAATGAAGATAATCCATCTGAATTATTTTTTGTAAAAAATGTGTTAATCGGTGTTGATCCAATCGACGGAGAAAGATCATACTCATTTACTTATAGCGATACTAGAAATGATTTCATAGTTAGCAGTAATCTTCGCATGGTATATCCGCTTAGTAATTCGCCATACATGGTCAATATAGAAAATCCCGTATTTGTGGATAGTTCGATATTGGCTAGTGAAATTTGTAAAACAGCAATTGATATTGAGACCGGCGGGCCCATACAATTTGTAGATATTGTTGAGGCAGCTGGTCATGGGTTTATGTTCGGAGAATCAAAAAACATAAGAAAGTCATATCGTAAAATAATGGCTGGCGGCACAATACAAGAAATAGATGGTACGTTTAATTCTGGATGCCAGATTAGCGACAATACATTTGTTTTTTATAAGATATTTTATTCTTCAAGTTCAGATTACAAGATAGTTACAGTTGATAAGTCCGAAGAATCTGATGGTGTCGATGCTATGTTAGGACAGTTTTAATGGTAAATAAATTATTAGAGAATATTAGTTACATCACAAATGTAGTGGAAGATAAAATCACGGGAAATGCTTTAATACATACTAAGTTTACGTGGTGTGATGGTTTAGAGATGTCTTTATTTTTAGATATAACTCCAGATTGTATAATAGTGTCAGAAGGATCGATGTTATTCCAAACAATAATGTTGGATAACGAAAAAGTAAATATATACGAAAATATTAATTGGCCTAGTGAGTATATGGCAAAATTTGAAACTGGATTAATATCGAAAATGATAGAATATAATAACAAAGATGAATTTTTAGATGGTCTATTAGAGTTTATAAATATGCTGATAAAATTAGATGGAATAAGAGTGGGTGCAAAAGATGATGTTTAAATATGAAGGATTAGTATTGCCGACTTCATCTTATGATAATCTCACTATGCGAGATGAATGGTTTTTTCTATTCGCTTGCAAAAAAATAGATTTTTCTGCTCATATTGCAGACATGCGCGATAGCGTAAAAAAATCTCTAATTTTGTCCAACATACTTGGAGATGATAGAGAGACATTAACAAAGTTAAGTGAGCATCCACCGAATGGTGCTTTTTATAGCAGAATGATAAGCTGTAAATTGCGTGAATTAGATATTAGCGATGATAGAAAAACTGAAAGTGAAAAATTAAATAAAAATTATTTAGATAGAATATCATCTCTTACAAAAATTAGAAATTTGGATTTAATCGAATTTTTTAAAAATAAGAATCTAAGGTTTAATTCAAATAAAATATTTCTTAGAAATCTTGAAAAATTATCACATGAAATTCCTAAAATAACATTAAGTTTAGATAATGTTGGAAAGCATATGCACCTATCAGAGTATAGAAATAGAATCTTTACGGAAAAAGCATTGCTAAGGGTGCTAGACTCAAGTCATATACCATATATCAAGTCGATAGTATCGAAACTTCCGAAAAATAATATTGTTATTGTTGGTTACAACAATTTTTTATCTATAAAACCAAATATAATATCTACTGAAAAAGTAAATCTTTTAGATATAGCTTGTATATATGATAAGAATGACATGCAAATAAAGAAAAATATACCTAAAATTAAATTATCAGATATTGAATTTAAAACTGTGCATACGTCGAATGGTCAAAATATTCATCATGATGAAAAAGTAAAAACGATGCAATTAATAGACGTTGGAAATAGTGATATTTTTTTAGAAAAATATGGAAATATTGGTGGTGGGACTTTAAGAAGCAATACCCCAATTTTCACAGCAATTTTGCATTCTTCAAATTTAAGCAATGTTCCAGCGTTTAATTTTATGCATACTCAGATATTTCCACCTGGAATACCAGATGACCTCAGATGGTCCAGAAGGTCAGTATATAATCCTGACAGACATCAGGGTGAAGTGAATCTGACCGATTTTCATCACAAGATCTATGGGACAAATGGTAATACGGAATTAAATAACGAACAAGAAACGTTGCTAGAATATGGATATAATCGAATATTCACAAAGAAGGCGATATTTAAGATGCATAACAATAAAAAAAAATTCATCAATATGAGTTTTGTTGAAATAACTAAAAAATCTAAAAGCGTTATGTTTGATTATAAATTTCAAATAAATAAAAATAAAAAAATTCAAAAAATATTTCATTCAAGAAGTATGATATCTAGTGTCTTCGGCAATCCAGCGTTAATTTATACATTGAGTCTATTCAATAAAGTAGCATTATATGACACTCAATGTAAGGATTTTTTTGGAAGATTAAATTACAGAATTAATGTTGACGATGATTCATATTCTGGAATAAGTATATATAAATCAAGTAAAAATAAATGTGACAGAAGTGATAGTGTAATAATGAGAGATTAAGGTTTTTCTTTTTCTGTTGTTCCAAACTTCATATCTTCTGGAAGATTATGATAACCGTAACCTAGCAGTGCGCCTAATGCACCCATAGGTAAAGAACTTAAAGCTGATTCTCCTTTCAGCAATTTATATAGGGCCGTTGGCAACATTGTTGCCGCGGCTCCAATTCCCATTGCTGGCAATGCAGATGTTGATTTACTTGCTGTTTCCACTGCGGCATCGGCTGCCTTTTTTTTAATATCTGGGTTTAGCTCACCGTCTTTTTTGTAATATTTTCCAAGCTCATCATAAAATGCGCTGTATAGTTTTTTCTTCATATGAAATGCTTTTTTTACTTCGCCGTTTGAGAAAAAATTGACTATCCAGTTAAATCTTTGGTCTATATCTGCATTAGATGCAAATTTCATATTTTCGTCTTTTTCGAATTTTATTATTTTTTCTTTTATTCTATCCAATGTGCTTGCTAGTCCGAGTTGTTTTAGTTTGTCCTGTATCACATACGGATCTTTTTCGCCACCCGCTATAATGGATGCTACGTTGCTGTCTGCTTTTAATACATTACCCATGTTATTCGTCTCCACTTTTATTACTTAGTCCGGCGCCAGGGAATATTAATGAACTTCCAAAACCTAGTCCGGATCCAATCAGCGAATTTCGGAGTAAGTCTTTATCAATTTTTTTATCGTTTAATAGGTTATACAGTAGCGTACCTATTCCACCAATACCGCCGCCTATAACTGTAGGTGGTAGTGATCTTAAGCTTGGGTCAAGAGATTTTTTTTCTATATACCCATCTATTAATCCGGATAATATAAGTGATTTATTTTCTGTTGACGTATTCATCAAATTTATCCTCTAGATTTCCAACTCTAGTATTTATAGCGTCTTGTTTAACTTGTGTTTCTTTTTGCGTGACTTTAATATCGGTTAAAATTTTATTTATTTCCTTTAGTTCTTTTATCATTTCTTTTTCTACGTTATATGATTTAGCATTAATGTCTTCCTTTAATTCATCTACTTCTAGTGATATGCCTTCTATAGATTCTTTTATTTCGTCGTAATCGCCATAGCCGATTATTAAGTTTCCAGTACAAAAACCAAAAATTATAGCAAGACCTAACATTATAGTGGCAAAGTATAGTCCGACTTTTGTCATAAAGTTTATAACACTATCGAACCATCCAAAACCATATGATTTTCTTTTTCCGGATGTTTTATTATTTGTAGAGGGTTCTTTTTTACTCTGTTTTTTTGATATTTGTATTTTATCGATAGTTGCTACTTTTGGTGAGTTCAAAATTGGCCTCCCATGTTGTTTAAAAAGAATTCTAGTGGTACTTCTACAACTGGATTATTCTTCATTTCTTGTTTTTTCTTAAAGTTTTTTAACAATTTCTGTATTAGTAATGTTCCGCCTGCGCCAACGGCACCACCGGCCAATAGTGGGAATAATGGACTATCAGAAACGGATGCTGTTTTAGTTTCTACGCCTTCAAGCATATCTGCCATATTCGTTTTTTTTAATTTAGACGGTGTGTCAGTTTTCAAAAGGGTTTGTTTAACTGGCTTATAATCTATTGACTTACTACCTCCGCTATTATTAAATTCGAAGGTATTGTTATTCTCTATTTTATTTTCTGAATTTTGTTTTGGAGTTTGTTGATTGCTATCATCATTGCTATATTCTTGTGTTTTAGGTGCTTCTGATCCGTTGTTTAAATAACTGTCAAGTATATCTTTGGCTTCTTTGGTATACGAATGTATCAACATTTCTGACAACATATTCATAGATTCTTTTAAGCTAACTTTTTTAGATGCTTCTTTCAAGAATCCTTTTGCAAAGTTAAGCAATATTTTGTCGTCTGCTGTTCGTTCTAATATAGACCCAGGATTATTCGCCGTACCAGCAAAATCAGCAAGTTGCTTAAGTTGATCCTTTTTTTCTTTTGAAACGTTGGGATCGTTAAGCATTTTCTGTATATAGGCTGTGTCAAAAAGTTGTTGGGTCATAATATTATTCTATAGTTTTATTTAGTTTCTTCAGGATTTTGTTCATGCGGTGCTGTAGGTTCTGATTCCCAAGCTTTTCCAGTTTCAGGGGTACCTTCAATTTGTTCATATAGCGATGGTTTACGTCTTGGCGCCATATTAAGTATTTTTTGCAACCATCCTAATTCCTTAGTTTCTTCAGGATTTTGTTCATGCGGTGCTGTAGGTTCTGATTCCCAAGCTTTTCCAGTTTCAGGGGTACCTTCAATTTGTTCATATAAACCTGCTTTTTTCCTCAGTTCATCTCTATAATAACCGTGCAAAATTCCTTCAATTAGACAATCGCTTCTGTTCATTTTTTCCTCTGTTTATTAACTATTTTATATTATAAATATTTCTTTTTTTTATCT
>Ga0307928_10001037_pt1 | contig 20919 bp, 29 predicted proteins | sample AceLakmetagen232_FD_201815 | JGI IMG/M metagenome (GOLD analysis project Ga0307928, IMG submission 201815) | Saline water microbial communities from Ace Lake, Antarctica - #232 | ecosystem: Environmental > Aquatic > Non-marine Saline and Alkaline > Saline | place: Antarctica: Ace Lake... | reverse complement strand
GAGAGCGGCTCCGCAGAATGTGGCATCCTCGGTGACCAGATCCATCTTGACTGCAGCGGCAGACTCAAAGCTCAGCAGGTCACCCCTCTCCAAATCCACAGTGGAGCCGGGGATGGTCAGGATATGGGCTGGGGAGATTGCCTTTGTGTCGAACAGGATTCTTGGCTGTGCCATAGTTCGGTTCTCCTTAGCCTATGCGCTAACTGCGAACAGCTTACCCAACGCCGGGACGTTGATGTATGCTTGGATGCGGGTGGCTGTTCCAGTCTTACGACCGCACCATGCCATGGTGTTCGCGCCACCGTCATCGACCAGGGTGTTCTTCGACGTGTATGTCAACCCGTCGAACAGGGCATACGCTGCCGATGTGGCGTCGATCTCAATCATGCAGACCATGGCCGCCATCACTTGCTGTGGCTGACGATTTCCGCTCGTGTACTGATTGAGAGCGGCACCGCAGAACGTGACATCCTCTGCAGCGCCATCCATCAGGACTGCGGCAGCGGACTCGAAACTCAGCAGATCGCCTCGCTTCAGATCCACGGTGGAACCGGGGATGGTCAGGATGTTGGCCGGGGAAATAGCCTTGGTGTCGAACAGGATTCTTGGCTGTACCATGGTTCAGTTCTCCTCAGTTGTGGGGTGCATGTTACCTCTGCCTACTTGCCCTCGATCTATCCCTGAAGGAACTTATCCTTGCGCTCCTGCTCAGTCAGAGATTCCTTGGTCTTGGTCTTTTCCTCATCCTTCCCCATATCCTTGGGCCCGGCGATGTTCAGCGTCTTGCGGTCAGCCACGAGACCTTCGATGACGACCCACTTGTCCTCGCCAAGATCGACCAGGCTGCCAACGAAGGCCTCGGTGCGCAGGGCCTCGGGTAGCTCGGTGTCAGTCAGATTCACAACCTTGGCCCGGAACGCATCCGCGGCTTCCTGTTTCTCCTGCGCGTCGACCTTGACCTGCAGCTCGGCGTTCACCGTCTCCAGTGCAGCCTTCTCGTCGGTCAATGTCTTGACGGCTGCAGTAGCCTCAGCCAGCTCAGTGCTGCGGACTTCCTTGCGGCCTTCGTCGATCAGGGACTCGGTCAAGTCTGGGTGCTCTGCTTTCAGCGTCTTGCGATCCATTGTGGTCTGCTCCTGTCTGGTGGTGGTGGCGGCTTCGCTCGTGGCACTCTCTGTGGTGTTTGCCCAGCGACCATTCGCCGCAGGGGTCATTACGACGTCGACAGAACTCATGGCCACAACTGCAGTGACGATGCATCCTTCCCGGCCGTCTCTTTCACCCTCTTCTACCTTTGCCCACGCGTCGATGCTGACTCCGAATAGGTGTAGGGCGTTGTTCTCAACGACGTAGTCGATGCGCTCCTTAAGAGCCTCTCCGTCTGGGTACTGGAAGATGTGGGCAGTGCCCTGTACTGTATTCCCATCCACAACACCGGACTCGATGACTAGATTCCAGTCTCGCGGGTTCCGGTTGTGGTCGCCGTGGTTGAAGTATCCTGGAGTTTTATTGCAGACGAGGCGGGCAATGTCAGCTACGGCTTCCTGGGTGTAGTAGTTGCCGTTGAGAGACCAGCCGGCTTCGATGATCTGGAGTGGTACGTCGTATCCGCCAGAGCTGTTCTCTGTGATTTGTCCCGCCTGGACAAACCCAACACCATCTTCTTTCAGTGGGGTTGGTGCATCCACCTGCTCAGTCTTCTGCTCAACGGATTCAGACTTGGATGCCTCCGCATCTGGTGTGATGTAGGCCAGGGCTTTCCCAGACGCATAGCGGACTGCATTTTGATGGAGGGGGAGATTCTCATCGTAATCGGGGTCGCCCTTCTTCCAATACCAGTAGATTTCCTCATTGAACATCCTGACATAGTCTTCGCGCCGGCCGATGGGCAGGGCCTGGATGTCGGCCGGCAGCCGTTCGTCATCGATGCCCATGTACATCTCTTGCAGGGCGTAGTTAAGGTCGTCGATGCACCCATACCGATGACTCGCTTCGAGCATCACTGCAGGCCTGGCACCGTTGAAGCATATCTCAGCAACCCCGAACTTGTCGTCGGTGGCGCTGATTGCAGCTACGGTTTTGATGTCGCCTTCCTGGCGCTGCACGATGATGGGCTTCGGCATTGTGTCTCCGCGGGTTGGCGCTGAACTAAAAAACCGCCACAGACAAGCGCATTGAGTGCGCGTCCGGGCGGTCATAGCGGTTCTTCCGCTAATTCGCTAGTCAGCTCATTGGGAATATGGTATAGCTGTGCTCTTACTAAGTAATAAGGTTATTTTGGCATGAAACCCTCGGAATTGGTAATGTTTTATTGGACTCAAACTTTTTGTGGGGAAATCACCCCGAATAACCTTATAAAGTAGTATGAGATACGATCTACTGTCATCTGGCAATCCAGACATTGACCAAATAGCCGGAGGCGGGATTATCCGCGGCCGCGTTGCAGAGCTATATGGGGATGAGGGTGGCGGGAAGACGTCGCTAGCCCTGAGCATGATAGCACAGACACAGCTACCGGCTGTGTACTTCGACATCGACCGCACATTCCCGGAGTATATAGCAGAGGAGCGTGGAATAGCCAACCAGACCTACGTGTTCCCGGGCAGGAGAGAGCCAGGTGAGTACGCCAAGGCTCTAGACGAGTTCTCCCCCGGCTCAGTTGGCATTGTTGTATTCGACCCAGTTGCAGTACTTGGCGGGAGGGGCACCATTGACTTAACATCAGTAATGGTGAGGGCGGCTAAGAGGTTGAATGCGGTGGTGTTGGTGATCAATCATTGCGACCTGATGTATCGATCTACTGGGCATTCAGCCCTTTCTCGATATGCTGCCCAGAGGTTCGAGGTAAGGTTCTTGCGGGAAGTGAAGAAAAGTGGTACAATAGTAGGTATGGATGTGGCATGCATGTGCACAAAAACTACCATAGCCCCGGCTCGCGGCCGGTGCCAGTTATTCATTCCATTTCATGGAGGTGAAGCATGATGGGACAGGGGGTGGGCAAGCGGAACTCAAAGAGAGGGTTCGCTCAGACGATGTATTTCCAGCACGGAGATGAAGCTATCGTCGACGAGCTGATGAGGCGGATCAAATCTGGCCTGATACTGGATGCTGACAATCGCCAGTACCAAAGCTTCAGCGCTTTCATGCGAGATGCTATGCACGAGAAACTTAGCCGGGAGGTCGAGGATGGCGACGCGGGGTAGTGACAACAATGTGTACCTGGAGCGGCAGACTGGATTCATTTCGCGCATTGTTGCGGATACGTCCGAGGACGCCCTAGCTCTCAGCGAGGTAGAGGAACAGCAGGCAGCGATCGGGCGCGAGTTCGTCAAGTACGCCATCAAGGCGAAACTTGCCACCAAGGAGCACGATGTCAGGGTGATTGGGATACTCCCATATTTCGATGCTTGGGCGTTCGCAGTGTCCGTTCCGGTGGCATTGGTCTCCGGTGTGCGGTGCACCATTGTCCCCAAGAAGAAGCCCGGGCCCAAGCCGAAGGGGGGTAAGTAGGTATGCGGGGGCTGCTGTTACGATTCGTCAAGGCGATCGCCAGAGCGGTAATTGCTGCTCAATCCCAGACTTATGAAGGGCTTAGCGTGGCGCCACAGAAGCGCCGGCCATACGACGTACGGGATGCCTACCCGGATAGCGTGAAGTCATTCCATCGGCGATTCCCGGACAACCCATTCACCCACGCATGGAAACTGATAGACAGTGGGGTCGCTACCCGATGGGCCTTCCATGGCGGTAGTTGTCCGATCCAGGTGCCACGGACTGCTGGTGATCCCGTCACAGTGGGGGTGATATGGAATCGGTATGGCGAGGACATCAAGAAGTGGTGCGCATTCTACCAGGTACCAGAGGAGCTGGTCATAGCCACCATTGCCACCGAGTCATCTGGAGGCGCAGGCGCCCGCCGAGAGGAGCCTGGGTATGTCAGTGATCTTGAAACCCCGCATAGGGTTTCCGTTGGTCTCATGCAGACCCTATTGTCTACCGCCCAAGAGACCTTGCACATGTCGGAGATAGATGCTGCGTGGCTTGAGGATCCCGGCAACAGCATCCAGGCAGGAGTAGCCTATATTGCCCGCCAGAGCGAGCTCACCAACTATGACCCACCGCTGGTGGCTGCTGGCTATAATGCCGGTGGACTGTACCCCAACAGGAACGCGCACAATCCATGGGGTCTGCGCTGCTATCCAATCAACACTGGAGAGCACATCAGCCGGTATGTGAAGTGGTTCAATGACGCGGTGGCAATGCTCAGGGACGAGCTTGCGTAGAGAGATGGTTGGGGGGGGCTGCCGTTGTGGTGGCCCCCCCAACTGTAGCACAAAAAAATGGGCCCCAGCCGAGGGGAGCGATTCCCACGACCAGAGCCCGCACATCAATACAACAGACTACACCCCAGATGCATCTCGCAGTATTTTGTCTGCTAAAATAGCCTTCATACCCTTGTTCTTGCGCCTCCGCACCCACTCCTCAGAGCGATTGATTGTTTCAGACACCTCCCTGTTTGAAAGCTTCGGGAGTCCTCCAAGACCTGCTGTTTGCTTGCAGATGTCTGACTGCACTTTTGGCATGATTCTACTGATGCGATTGCAGATATCGTTGGACTGAACTGCCCCCTCCATCTGGTCGAGCGAGTCTGACGGCAGGACATCCTCAAGCGTAAGCTCGTCACCTGTCTCATCGAACCCAACTGGCCCATGCATGGGCACCGATTGGCGCCCATAGGCTATGAACCTTCTTCTCTGGATGTGCGGTACTCCCAGATCGTCCATTATAGAGTTGACGTCAACGTGCTCGCCGGCCTCCTCAAGCTTGAGGATCTCGCGATTAACCTTCCTGCGGTACTTCCAGAAATCATCTGGATACGGAAGGTTTGAGTCCCCGTGGGTTGACTTCATCAGAGTGCAGTGGATATGGTATCCAAGACACGAAATAAGCCGCACAGTGCCAAGTAGCTCCATTCTAAACTTAGTGATCCCAGTGTCCACTCCAATCAATGCCTCGCCAAGTAGCTCCTTAGCGGTGGCACGGCATGTGGCAGAATGGAGCCCAGCCATGTGTGCGGCGAATGGTATGTGGTGGGAAATCAGTAGATTCCTTGCTCGGTCGCGCTCGTCGTGGCACAGGCTATCACTGTGGACTGCCGTCAGAAGTTCCATCTCCTTCTCTTTAGACAGTCTATCGTGCCGCACGAAGGATTCGATGTGCGACTCAATTACGCTATCACTCATTGGTTAGCCCTGCTCAAGGAGGTGGGTATGCGTAGACCCCATGTGGGACGTCTTGGCAACTACCCGCGGATTCATTGCAGAGTTCCCCTTCACCTGGATCTCGATAGACCCATAGAACGACCCATTAGCGAATGACTCCGCCGCCCCCAGTAGCGCCAGTAGAATTGGTATGCGCCCACCAGCGTGGTCGTATGGCGCCGTAGAGTCGACCACCTGTATCTTGTCTAGGTACTCATGTAGCTCATTTCGTATCCGCTGCAGGCTCCAGTTCACCATCCCCGACCACCCCCTCGAATAGAGTCTCCCCAATCATCCCCCACATCCCGGCCAACAGCTGCTGTGCTGTGGGAGGCCGCAACCCCTCTATAGGGTACGCATCTGGAATCCCGTCATCACCCCACACGAGGACTATGCCGACCTGCTCGGTGCGGTCTTCCACCTCATCCTGGCACACCATCGGATCCATTTTCTATCACCCCCCCCCTCTCCATACATAGTATACAGATACCGTAAGTCTATGTCAAGCAGTGACTTAGCTTTATCTTTGCTACCCCTCGTCTGGGTCTGTGGTGGTCACGTCCCCGGGCTTGCTATCGGTGGCCTTGCCAGCTGGGGCTGCCACTACGGGCCACCCACCAGCCTTCTTCTGTAGTACGTCCTGCTCCCACCAGTCCAACCCAACCCACCCAGCTATCTCAGGCGATGACGCTACATGAATTCGGTGCAACACTTCCGCTCTCTGGGCTTGCTTGAGTGGATCCTCTTGCACTGGATCTGGGAATGTTATGTCTACGTCTATATCGGGCGTATCCACTAGCCTCGTGTGCGGTGCAGCCTCCTCCATGTGGGCTTTGAGGGAGTTGCGGATTGCGCTAGCCTTGGCCCCACCCTCGATCATACTGGAGAGCTCGGTGCGCATGTGGTTCCAGGCCTCGAGGGTGACCACTAACTGCTTGCTCTCGCTTGGCAGCTTCCCGAGGAGCATCTTTTCGCGCAAAATCATCCTAGCCTGTACCTGTAGATCCCATTTCCACTCGTCCTGGTGTGCGCGGATCGTCTGGGCAAACGGCGTGTCATGGTTCCTGATGGAGCTGTATACAGCCTGGCTCGCGTCCTGGAAGAGGATGTGCTCAGGCATCCCCACCCCGGCAGAGATTGCCAACCGGATGATGCGCCCGTCCTCCTGGGCATCGCTTGCGTTGATGTTCGCGGAGACCGTCTTCCACTCTAACCATGGGGTCTCCGTCAGCGTTTGTCCGCCCTGGGGCCCGATGTCAGTCCTACTGCTTTCGCCGGCGGCCGAGCCCTTGACAACCTTCACCCACACGACCTTGGAGCGCTCGTGGTTCAGGATGATCCTGTCGGTGAGAAAGTCTTCGTAGTACTTGAGGTAGCGCAGTACGGGGTAGAGGGGCGTCACCCCGCGAACGTCAGACAGGCCACCATACCGGGTCATCTGCAGTAAGACATTAGGTTCGAGTTCACTGTGATGCTTGCTCTTCTCTCCCCAGTGACCTTTCCTCTGCTCGTAGTAGTTGACGTCAGCGTAGAAGCGGTCACATTCACCGGTCTGCATCTCCATGTCTTTCATGCGCCCATACGACAGGCGCGTCTCGGCGTCGTCTGTGTGGCATTCAATCTGCCTGATAGCCCATGGCTTCACCGAGTCTCGCACCGTAATGTCGGCGGTGACTGGATCCACAAAATTGAAGAAGTAGTGCTCGCCAGTGATAACCCTACGCTTGACAGCGTTCTTTATCCGGCGATCCATGGTGTTACGTTTCCAGAAGTTCTTTAGAATGACATCTATCTTCGAGCTGTGGTTGCACCCGATCCTGACACCCTTGCCGACGATGTAGTTGGTGAGCATGCCGGATATAGCTGTTCCATGGGGATCCATCGTAGCCTTCTGATCCGCTGATTGCATAGCCCTGAACAGGCGCTCCTGTGATGCTGAGGCATTGAATGCGTTCCCATTGGATTCCACCACTGGAACCCCATCTAAGAGCCGTTCTATCGCCCTGCTCACAGTGCCATCGTTGACGTCCTCCCCAGATCCAAGAGACACTGAAACTGGCATGAATGACTCGCCGAGCATCATGCGTGCCGCTCCAGCTGCAGTGTGGTCGCTTAGCTGTATGCGCCCACCCATCTCAGTGCCACCACCGGCCGCCTGACGACCATGGTATCGTATAAGGGCCTCGTCCACCTTCTTGTCAGTGTATTCAGCGTTTTTCTTCATGTTCGCTCTATCGACCTGCAGTGTGAGAGACGCCAGCGTCGCCTCAACGTCTGCTACTGGAACGTCCCTATCGATCGTAGTCTCAGTCACCCCACCCACCTCCCTTATAGCCCCAGTACGGCGTCTTGATTCATGCGGTTGTAGAATGGGTCGCCCCCACTCTGCCGCTGCATCCGCGGGTTTTCATACCCCGCATTGTCGATCACATCTTGCGGAATGACCCCACCAGAGTCGCGACCAAATTGCGCATAGAAACTCTGCTCAAGGTGCACAGCCGCTTGGTCTTGTTCTGGTTCTGGTATTGACATTTGGGCATTGTTTGAGCAGTTGTACACAGCCCCAGCAATGGCCTGGATTAGGTCATCTGAGCCACCCTCCACCTTCACTGCTTTGAGTAGTCGCTGGGCGCCAGAGTAGTCTGCCTGGGTCTCCCCAGCCTCTTTCTCTAGCCACGACATCTTCCTTACTGGGTGCATGGCTATCTGGCAGCAATTACACCTATCCTGGTATAATGCATCTCGCAGTGCAAGCTGTACCGCAGCTGGCTGCCTTGACACTGACTCTTTCCGGACTCTCTCTGGCTTGTCATAGTCCACTATAAGCTGACTCGTGGTGTGGTCGACTGAAAGTGCCCCGACATTAAACCCCTGCTTGAATAGGGTCTTCTTGAATTGGTGTGACTGGAATCTATCAAGAGTGATCACCCCACTACGCAGATTGAAGCCCCGGTCTTCCGCGTCAAATATGAGCTCAAGAATCGCGTCGTAGTCTATCTCCCGCTCACCGCGGTCAAGGCGAGGCCTAAGGATTCCAGCGAAGTCTATGTCCACAATTGGAAGTAAAACCTCACCGAACTCACCATCATCCTTGCGTTGTACAATGGCCTTAAACCCAGCGCAATGCGACATTGCGATCCCAGCGCCATCATTGTTGATGGCTAGGTCAACGTGCATGTATCTTGGTCTCCTGTCAGACGTACCGGCCTGGAAAAGTGGATCCAATGTGTACGTCTCCCAGTTCAATGGATTGGGCCGGTCTTCCTTGATGGCAAAGCGAACCTTCCCGCTATCCCTGAAGAATGGGTTTACAGACCCACTCGGATAGGATAGATATTCCATTGCAGCCTTGACTGGGTCTTCCTCGAAAAATGGAAGCCACTCGATCGGAATGACTGCTAGGTGGCCAAGAATGGGGAACTTTTCCCTTGGATTCTCTATGAATCCCTCCTGTTGGGTCACTATACCTCAATCCCCCTCTCCACCCTCAGCATTGTCTCGGCATCAAGGATCTCAGCAATGCCGCCTGGCAGGAGTCCAACACTACCGGGCCAGAAGCCCTCGAGTGGTAGCTGGCACCCCGGCTTGGCGCTTCCCTCTGCGATGGGGGCGTCTACATATGCCCAGATAGACCATACGAATGCGAGGTTGAGACTGTCCCAGATTACTGACTCCAACGGCTTCTCTGGGTCTGGCTCACTCTGACAGTTGGCTTCCACCTTAGTGCAATGCATGCCCAACTCCTCACACCGACTCTTCATGTAGGCCATGACTTGGTCTTCCCATCGATTCCTAGCGTAGTCGGCGCTTATCATGGATGTGCTAAACCGTTGCCGGTAGACCGGTGTAGTGATCTTCTGGGTAGCACACACCAGGTATTCCTGCCACACGAATCCAGGATTCAGCTTTCTCCGATCCCACTCGGGGACAATGATGTTAGCCATGGGTTACCCCCTCACCCTTCCGTATATCTCTCCATTTTCCTTCAGTCTGGTCGTGATCATCTGGTACTCCAGAACCAGCTCTGGGTGTGGATTGCTCAGGTGGCTCAGCTCTCCACACCGATGCCGGAGGTGGGTCATGCTCATCTTCTTCACGCGCTCTGCGAGTTGCGTTGACATTCTGTCTATCCCCCCTACACTGCTACGGTTGGTTGGGCTGTGCCGTAGATCGACCAGCCGGTGTCATGCCGTAGTTTTTCGGTGTAGTCTGCCCCGATGATCAACTCGCCACTGTCTAGCAGGCTCCCACCTTCGACTGACACTGGGCTATAGTTGTAGCCAAGACCATTCACGACGTAGTCGATTCCAGCAAAGCCCACCTGCCAGTCGTGACGCTCCTTGGCTGCTGGCACCATCTCTGGGATCCCCATCATGCCAGGGCTCATCCCCTCCGTCACACGCCTCATCCCCGGCCGATCATATACTGCGTCAGAAATCTGCTCACGCCGATGGATGTGCCCAAAGACTGTATTGATACGCAGTTCCTTGGCGTAGAAGGATGCAGTCTGGCCAGCCTTCGCCCGGGCCACACCGCCATGGATAGCCCGGAGGCCGCGGTTCAGCCAAATCTCATTGTCGGGATAGCCTGGTAGCCACTCAACGTCTATTTCGCTGAGTCCTACCAGGTTTGGCGCCGACAGCAGTGGATCGTCATCTCTGTAGTCGGTCAAGTCGTACGCAGCGATCATCTGGTCACGGGTGAAAGTCCTGAGGCGTACCTCGTGATTCCCCTCCATCCACACGATCCGGGTGTCTGGTAGCATGATACGCATTTGCGTCAGGAGCCACTTTGCCTCAATCACAGCCGGGCGCAGAGTGAAGTAGTCTTCTGGTTTACGTGGGAACCGTGACGTGAACTCGGGCACGTCAAGCAGATCCCCACCCAAGATCAGCGTGTCAATATTCCGTCTACTGGCTAGCTCCAGCATTGCCATGATAGCCGGACGATCGTGGTATGGGTGTATCTGCCCTGATCTCATGTCGCGCCTGTACCCGATATGGAAGTCGGAGGCGAAGATTGCCTTGCCTATGCCGTCGTATGGGCCATGAATCACCCTAGGTGCCTGTGGTGGGTTGGCAAGTCTGATAACCGGGGGCGGCGGTATATCAATCTCGATGCGCTCGATCCGCTCAATGTTGAGAATAACGCTTAGCAGCGGCAGCCGGTGCGCCACGCCATCTGAATCCTTGTACCCCATCTGCCACAGCTTCGGCTTCCAGTGGGATACAAACCACACGCTCTCATCGATCTGGAGCCACTTCATGATTCGCTTGAGAGTTGGAACACCGCCCAGATCGCTCTGGCTGAACTGGGCTTTAACCTCAGCCTTGTTCGCCTTCAGAGATCCATCGACCGGCCCCTCGTGCGGTTTACCATTGACTGTGAACAGGTGGACGTCCTCCGCTTCATCCTGCACGACGAGATCCAACACCTCAGGCTTCCCCGTAAGCATGGCGTTGTCCTCTCCACCTAGATCCTCTGCCGAGCGCGTGTAGGAGGTCTTGCACTGTCGGCACAGGTAGTAGACTGAGCCGTTCTTGTTGTGCCGGTTTACATGAGCTGATCCACCGCATTCACACTGAATGGCCATTATTCTCCCTATGCTGCTTCGAGGTCTGCCGTCGGCAACTTCTTCACCGAGGCATGCTTCAGCTTAGCCCCCTCCAGATCTATGATCTGCAGGTTACCAAGATCAAACTGGAACGTCTGACCTGAGAGTGGAACTGGCTTGCGATGCCAGAAAGCTGAAGACGAATAGAAGATCCCTGTGTCGTTCTGTGCTCTTACCCTCATTCTTTGAGTGAAGTCTGTTGTCAGCCTGGTGGAGCTAATTGCCACGATCAGGCCAGCACATACTGGGACTCCATTGCGGAATGTCCCAAACCTGCTCCGGTGGCGGACAATCGCGTCGTCATATGCTTCTTCCGCTGCGTCGTAGTCCTGGCCAGAGAAGATTGATTTCGAGGATGTGTCGGATATCTGCATAAAATTACACTCATCGATTATCTCTGCCCCCAGAGAGTATCCAAGGCCAGTGCTGGCTGACCCAGTACCCGGGAACACGACAACGTTTTTCGGGAACTTAAGATCCTGTGGCATACGTCCAGATGACTCTATGTCAGCAAGGGATACCTGGGCCGGGAAGTAGTCCTGGAAGAAGTCGTTATTTACCCGCTTCAATACCTCTGTGAACGTTACCTTCTTGGCCTGGTCTTCTGACCGGTTCATCAGATTGATGCTGATAGTCGTAGTTGGGTCGACGTTGTATAGGCGCCGAAGATCTTCCCTCGGCTGGATTAGGTATTCTCGCACGATGAGTGCTACGATCATAGCTGCCTCGTAATCCTTACCAGTCCCCTTTGGGGTCTCAATGATGACACTGTGTAGGTCTCGGTCTCTGCGGATGAAGATCTTGTCGGAATCCTCGGCGAGCCTAGGCCACCGTTCTCTGGCAATCTGGTCGGCGTGGTCATATGATAGTGCGTATATAGTTTCTCTTTTGAGGATCTCTTCTCCACGCAGCAAGCACACATCAAAGTCGCACCGCGCATGCCATATCTCTTCAATCTCCTCACGAACTGCTGGCCAGATGTTCTCCGTCCCCCAGAAGTACTTTTCTGATAGCAGCCGTTCGATTGGAATACACATTTGCTCTTGGGCTATGGCGTCATTCCACTCTTGCCGCGCCCGTGCAAATTGAGTGGCACCAGTAACAGCAGCCTCGTTCCTCTCTATGCTCGAGTCGAGGTCTCCTAGGAACCCCTCGAAAGGGTCTCCAGCCTTCTTCCTATTCACCTGTGACATCACCCACGGAAAAGTCGTTGGCGGCCACTGTGATGGCATCTCCAACCCCAGATGCCTGCTGCCTGATTAGCACCTCAGTGAACCCTTGCTCCGTGATTGGAATCACAAGCCTCTCCCGGAATTGGACAAGCACATTAGCGGCCTCCTCTGGCCCTAGCTGCTCCTCTACGATAGCCACCACTCCGTTCAGTACGACCCGCAAAATGGCTGCCAAGGCCTGGTTCTTGATCAGCTCGTTATCAGTCTTGGCCATCTTGAGGTGCATATCGGTCTGCTTTACCATCAGCGAGGCGATGTGATCTGCCCTCTCCTGATCGTAACCATCAGTATCCATGGCTTCTTTAGCCATGGCACGAAGGGCCTCCATCTCAAACAGCAACCTCGTACTGTCGAGAAGCTCGCTGACCTTCATCCTCATCTCAACGTCTGTGATGTGTTTCTGGAGCGATCCTACTCCCGTCACTGCGTCCTTCCCTTCTGAGTATCCCCTCTTCGCGAGTTTCTCCATGACATACTCTTGCATGCCCTCTCTACTCTGCAAGAAGGGCGGAAGATGTCTTCGGCATGGCCCAAATCCCTCGAGGTGTGGAACCCCATAGCCGGCCACGGAAGTACATCGGTACTGCTCATACGGGTCGGTGACTCCATGTGGGTTCGCAACCCCCTGGGGGACGGTAGATGGGAGCCCACGGAGTAGGCGATTCCCGCACACCCTACGGATCCTATTGCCATCCCCATCTACGACGTAGCTTTCGAGCTCATCAACGCGCTCCAAGTTCGGTGGCTCTCTTCGGAGTGTGCGTTCAAGCACCTCCAAGCTACACCTCCTGTGGAGCCTGCCCCCGCGTGGGAACTCCTTCCGGAGACCCTTGAGTTCGATGAGCAATTATGCGTCGGCATATTGCCGTGGTACTCGGCCGTATTTGGAGAGAAAGCTCTTCGAGTGCACATCCCCGGCAACACGGATCATAGTCCGAATGATTGAGTCGTGGACAAACAGCTGCCCATGGCGTTCACCAAGCGGGGCCATGAACACGGCCTTGATGTTCGACTTGACCCCCTCGAACACCTCGGTGCGGTCTCCTAGGCACCGCACTCCCATCCGGTACCGCCTGAAGCGCGGGTGCTCACACATACTTCGCAGGCTAGCCACCAAGGCCGCTGCGTCGAATTCATCTACCATTGGATTTTCGCTTGAGTCTGGCAATGGCCAACTCCCCCTTTGATTTGTGTTTCACAAGCCACTCAACCGGGTGGTTTGGGAGTGGTCTAAGCGTTACCTCGCACCGCGGATTGTCTGGATCGTACTGCCAGTCCAGATGCTTCCGCCTAATGAAATTGTCGTTTCTGATAATCTCCATGTCCTCCAAGATGTCACATAGTAGTTCATCGGATAGGTCTGACATCTTGTTCGCATAGTAGATTACGGCATCCAACTCAAGTGCCTCATGCAGGTCAAGCCTTAGCCGGGGATGCTGTAGGATCCACATCATAGCAGCCTTTACGTACGCCTGGGCTGGTGCTGATTTGATACTGATGCTCTTCCCTTTTTTGCCGGGAACGATCCCCCTATCATTGCTCTTCCTGGGCTGGTGCCCTGGCACGGTGAACGATAGGGCCCAGTTGCATCCATCCTCAGTGGTTCCGTCTGGGCCTAGCACGGTTACCATGGTTGATTCAGTCATAGTAGCCTCCTATACTCTCGGGCCACCTTCAGGACACGTTGAGTTAGGCCTCCTAGAATGTTTTCCGTCATCTGGAGCCCGCAGTCAGTAAGGAACGCAGTGACTTCGTCTTGCATAAGCCCGACCATTTCTTCTCTACGGTCTGGCAGGCCAAGCCTGTCGTTTTTCCAGTCATGCAGGTCTGTGCTGGTCAGGGCTTGTGCCGTATCTAGGATCTCATCACGCTCAGCATCATCCTTTGCCTGCTTGAGGAGTGGCAGGATGATCTGGGCCTTGGTTGAGCCGATCTTCTCTATCCGTTCGTCGCCGTCTGTCTCATTTTTAGCCTCCGCATACCCAATACACCGGTAGGCAGTCCTTTGGCTCATGTCTAGCCCGCCAGACTCAAATGGAGACCCCAGGTAGTCCTTGAACGACTCGAACCCCAAGATCTCATACATGTGCTTGCCATCGATTACCGCCTCACGGAAACGAACAAGCAGCTGGCCAAGCTCCATGCCGGAGATGCGCAGGGCTTCGATTCTGGACACGATCTGCTGGTGTGACGCGAATGCGATCTGAGATCGATCAGTTCCAACCAGGCTATCCATGTAAAGGTCGAAGATATGCTTGGCTACCAGCTTCAGGCTGATATCATATCGCAGCTCGAACGTGGATATACCATCGCTCCCGAATTCGTCATGATGGCTCCGACACAGTGGGACTAGATTCTCAGCATCCACCCCCCCGGCGCCCCTGGTCGTAACATGGTGTGGGTCGCTGATGTCTACCAGCTCTGGCTCGTAGTCCAGCTTCTCGACCATATCTCCGGAAAGGTTCTTGCCGTCTGTAAGCTGGCACACAACACAGCGAATCTTCCTGACATACCCGCGGTACTCATCCCACTCGACCTCGTGCCGCGGGGGCAGTACCGTCACATCCTCAGCTGACACCATCCCATCGCTCATCTGCTCTCCCCTCGTGTTTCCGCCCGAACGCTCCTATACTAGGTATTAAGGTTATTTTACCCTAAAACCCACAAAAAAAAGGGGGGCCAGGCAAAAAGCCCAGCCCCCATGTGTGTTCCATGTCGTCTGCGATACTCAGGTGGTTCCAGTCGAACTGTATGCTCCATCACCACGCCCGGTGGCACTCACCTTACCAACGTCTTCGTTTATCTCATACCAAATAGCCTTGGCTACTGGGCATAACACCAGCTGGGCCACTCGATCGCCAGGCTCAATCGTCTCAGGTGCCTGGCCATGGTTCACCATGATCACCCCGATCTCACCGCGGTAATCCGAGTCGACAGTCCTTGGTGTGTTCAGAACAGTCAGTCCGCGCTTCAGGGCATTGCCACCACGCGGACGCACCTGGATCTCATACCCAGGGGGGATGATGACCTGTAGCCCAGTAGGAACCAAGACCCTCATCCCAGGCTCAAGCCATATTGAGTTTTGAATGTCAGCCCTCACGTCCATCCCAGCCGCTCCGTCGGTCGCATAGCGTGGCAGTGTCACCTCACTATGTAGTCTGTGCACCGTCACTACCTTTTTCTGCTCCATTCATACGCCCCTATTGTTAGTCGAACTCCATGGCGATCTCGCCGTCGAATCCTTCCATCACATTGTTGACTTGAAGTAGCGCTTCCACACCTAGCCCAGCCTTGATCAACACGATGATCTCATCACAAGTATACACCGCCTCTTCCACTGTGTCAAGTCTCTCGATATCATCGCGGTCAGCACTGGTTGGGCACAGGATAATCATCTTGCCAAGCTTCTTGGACATTATCCGCTTCACCGCCCCGGTGCGCTTGAACGATTTGAATGCATCTATCTGCTCCTTCTGGCTTGGAGCCTCCCCCTCAACGGTGGCCCTGGCTCCACCGCATTGCTCCCAGACCTTATTGATCCCTGCGATGGCTTTTTCGTATGAAAGCTTGTCTTGTGCTGACGCCGTTCCATCCTCAACTGCAGCCGATAGCCGGTCGGCTGTTTGCAGCCCTCGCCTGTAGTATTTATGCGCACACTCGCGCACCTCCTCAGTAAGCTCAGTCATCGTGCCCGAGCCCAACCATCGAGTCCACCAGTGCCCGGTAGCCTATTATCCAGTCGCCCTCCAAGACCAGACTGCGGCAACACTCAGTGAGAGCTTCCCCGCTGATTGTGAAATGGAGCGCTTCGCACTCAGACATGCGCCGCCTCCCCGTAGTCCACCTGGCCAAACTTGTCCAGCTGCACGGCAATCTCGCCCGCCTCGTATGACACGGCCCCCTGGGCGCGGATCACTGCGTTCAGGACATAGATCGCATCCTCTACATCCAATGGCAGGTCGACGCCGCCATCGTCAGTGGACAGCTCATCGAACCAGTGGTCGTAATCCACCTCACGCAGATGGACTGGCCTGCAGATCACCAGTTGTAGTTCGGAGGCGGAATTATGGTAGTCGTCTGCCATACAGTCACAGAGAGCTTCCTGGTCGTAGTACTCGCCCAGCAGCTCGCTGTAGACCATTCCAGCTCCATCCCACTTCGCCGTCTCCCGGGCCTCGTGTTTCGCCACCTCCTTCTTGCTCCGGCAGTTCGGGCAGAGGGTTAGACCGCCAGACTTGAGGTAGGTGCCACACCTCTTGCACAGGATGTGGGTGGCACCGGCCCATCTAGCTGAATATTCTGCGTTGGGGCCATCACCATAGAATCTGCCACCACGGCTTACCCAGCCGGCGATGTCTGTCCGATAGGTGGCAGCCTCGTCTGATGTGGGGAGGATCACTTCCTTACCGTCAAGATCCTTCATCTACTCAGTCTCCTTTCCGGCCATCTTCAGCAGTGAGTTCCGAATCATCCGCCACTCAGGGTTGCGGTAGCCCGAGGCGACATACACCCGGAGTGGGCCCCTGTGTTCATACTTATTCCTCTCGATGTAGCAGTCGGCACCAACCTTCGTGAAGAATGGGGCCACATATTCCCACTTGTCAATATACCACGACTCCACCCAGTCTCCCGTGCTTAGCCCCCGACTGTCGAGGCCATCCAACTCCTTGGCCTTCTCCTCGTCTGCCACACCCTCAGCGCCCTCCCAGTCTACCCATTCGGACTTGTCCGAGAACTCTGGGTCAATGCCATAGCTGCGGACGCACTCCTGCACAACATATATCGGGTGTGGTGTGGCTCGGCAGTCTTGGTTACCAATCTCTGTACCAAGCTTGTGCATCTGCTTCAGGTCGTAGACCATATTCTCGTAGATCACACTTCTCGCTTCTCCTACGGCCTTTATTTGCTCTATCACCGGTACGCTGAGTATGGCGTTGACCTTTGGGTCACCCAAGCCTTTCAGTTTCCTCTTCAGCTCAATCCACGCATCGCCCAGGTCGCACGACGTAGACGAAGTGAGGATAACGTCAGTGGAGCAATCATCTGCCCTCTTCTCTGCCAGGAGAGCGCGCTCAGATAGTCTCCAGTTCTCTGATTTCAGCATTGCTATTGTCTTTTCCATGCTACTTGCGTCGGCGTCGCTCAAACCCCTGTCTCCTCTTTCTTGACTTCCATTGAGTAGAATGATGGTTCCCAGTCTAGCGATACATTGAACTGAGCAAGCCTCTCGCCGCCCTCCTCTGCATTGTAGATGGCGATCCTGATGGGCCACCCATCACCACAAGACCCAGTATCATCGTAGTAGTCCATCGCGCAGTCATCTACAATCATCCACAGACTGTCTACACCAAACACAGACAGCATGGGCCCTCGGCGATAGTCATCATCATCCTCGACTGCGTACCAATACTCGTTCATTCCACAGGTATCCCATCTCTGCCAGCTAGCAGTTTGTCAATCGTCGGGTCTCCGATCGCCCAGAGGTGGCTGTTGAATTCAGCCCATTCTGTTACTATGTCCACCATCAATCTACTCCCATGCATCACCGAATCAGCAGCATTATTGGCATCCAGGATGGCTTTGTTACGCTGGTTGGTACGCTTCTCGAGCTTCGTCTCCAGTTCGGCGACCTTGGCCTTCAACTACTCAGCCCACCAGCTACTGTGCTCAGGGCACTGCTCCGCCAGGCACCCCTCTATGCTGCCACGCAAGGTGCAGGTTCGACATCGATCCGTATCCATCACTCCTCCTCCCCGGCCATGATGTCCTGTATCTCTGACTCCAGCTCTGCCAGGCGGCTCACCTCTCCGCGCTCGATTCGCTCCAGAACAGACTTCATCTTCGCCTGTTCGTGCATCGCTACCAACCGCGACATCTCGCCATTCCCAATCTCCTCATCCATGATGTGCACCAGCTGTCCGACCATGATCATGGTATCTGCCACCTCTTCTGCCAGGCGCCATGGACTCGCCCTACGCCGCCGGAAGTGATTGATAGCCACGATCAGCTCGGCAAGCTCTTCCACTGTCTGGTTGAGCTGCGCGTCCACTCCCCACAAGTCAACCGCACGTGAGAATATCTCTCCAGCTCTGTCCATGATGTCCATTTCTGCCACTGCGTCCATGTTCTCCCTCTCTATACGGCTGCTGCGCGTTGTTTGGCCGCCTCGAAGTCATCGCCTTCCGCGTCTCGGAAAAAGCTTTGGGCTCCATGAAAGTATACCCATCCTATCCTTGCCTCATTATCCCTGACCTTGAGTGGGTGAACCGACGTCACTGGCTCAAGTAGATGCCCATCGCTATTCCGATCCCACGATGTTATTCTCTCCTCTTTTGTTGGTGCCAGTGACTTGCGGTGCAGGTTCATCAAGATGTCAGCATTGGCTACTATAGCCCCATTGCCGCGCATGTCGCTTGATCCAGCGACTACACCATTGTCGACCTTGCGAGGGTGGGCCAGGAGGTAAATGACATTGTTGAAATCCATAGCCCACCCTTTCAGGTCTCTGGTTACCACAGCCTGTTCTCGTAGTGGGTCGGCCGCGCTCTCTGTCAAAATTATCAAGTTGTCAACAATCCATGCACGAACTCCAAGGCGCTTGAATGCACTCGTTGCCTGGTCTACTAGGTATCCCACGTTCGCGTCTCTTGGTGGAGTTGCGAAGTATAGTGGTATACCATCGAATGCCATGATTGCGTCACCAAGCACGTTGAGGTCTACCTCCTCTTTAGTAATCTGGTAGAGACTCTGGATTGTCTTTCTTACCAGCCTTCTCATGCGCATCTCCATGCACGTCACTAGGACTGGTATGTGTAGCTCGGTCGCCAGGAACCTAGCCTGCTGCAACATGAGGGTAGTCTTGCCAGTCCCAGCCGCCCCCATAATCTCAACAAGATCCCCAAACTCTGCGTTCCCGATCGCTGTATTGATCTGAGCGCTGAACCACGGGAATCCCTCACCCTCACCATCTCCGTCAACAATCTGTTCTTGCAGCTCTATGATCCCATCCTCTACAGTGCTGATACCGGACACTGGGGCTGGCCTTGCCAGGCTGATTGCGCGTAAGACGCCCTCCTCTCCATCGTCTATCAGGATCTGGTTCATATCCTTACCATCCGGCAAGTCTGCGATCCAGACCTTATCCTCACCGACTCGCTGCCGTACGATTCTAGCCCCAGACCTACCAGCCTCGTCGCCGTCGTATACCATGGTGATTTTGTTAAACGCTGAGATGAGTTCGATCCATTCATTGGGCCAGTCTGTAGCGGCACCGGTAGACACGCTGACTACTGGTGCACACCCAGCCTGCCAGACACTCATCGCATCCAGCTGCCCCTCGCACACCACTATCTCCCCACTAGCCTCATGGAGTGCATTCTCGTTGAATAGCACACTCTCCATGTCAGACTCCCTAAGATACTGTTTTTCGGCCGGAGGGATAGTGCGGTACATGGCCAACACTACTGTATCCTCCCCACGTAAATGCGGTATTAGGAGGGCTGGCTCCATCGATCTAGTCCTGCATGCTCCTAGGTGGAAGTGGGCAATAGTGTCATCGGTTATACCGCGGTCGTGCAAGTACTCCATGACTCCCAGGTCTCCAGCCATCAGCTTCTTCTCGGCACTACTGAACTTCTCCAATGGTATAGTCTTGTAGTTCTTCTTTGGCTTACCACCAGCACCAGGCTTGCCGGCCCTTTCAATGCGGGCAATGCCGTCATTGGAATCGCCAAGATTCCGCTGCAGTGTTTCGAATGTGCCCTGCGCATTGCAGGCCCAGCATCGATATAGCCCAGTCGCGGCATTGATCTCGAAGTTCTTGCTGGTATTCCCACAGAGCGGGCATGGGTTTACCTTCAGCTCAGTCCTCTTTGCTGTTTTGTATACCTCAAACTCCCAGCCCTTTCCCTGCATATACCGCTCAAGCTCTGGATGAGTCCCCCCTGGAAACTCTCCAGTATCATTGTTGCCCATTCTGGTGGGGCCTCCTTGTGTTTTACGTTGATGGGTAGTGGTCTTTTGCTGGCGCCCCACCTCCCTGTATATCCGACAGTCGAAGTAGTCCATCCAGGAATTGTCTGAACTTACCATCCTTGAAGATGAACTTCTGCTCATGCCGGCTCTCAAAGAACACTGGAGCAAGGGTTATAACTGCGCTCGGCTCCCACCCGTCGGCCATAAGCTTATAGCAATCCTTGATCGCAAGCCCCCAGTTCATGTTTGGAGGCTTGCACCCAACAGCGTCCTCGCATGCTGACGTGAACGCTGTGATGATTGCTACGGCATCCCGGTACCTTGGATCAGCCTCCTTACCCTTTGAGTCAACTGAATCCTTCTTCTTCTTCCTCTTTGGACTCTTCTGGCTATCGGCCCAATCACAGTAGCTTGTAAGCTCCTGTTGGATCCCTGTGCCGGCTAGCCCGAATGCTGGCTTACCCTGACTTGTTACGCTACCAAGCATCCTGGCCAACTTCATTATGGATGTTGTTTCATATCCCTTCAGGTGCTCCCATGGGACAACCTCTGGATCATCCATCTGCGCTCTCCGGTTTACACTGATAGTCTAAGAAACCTCCGCATACCCATCAACCACATCACAGTAGTTTTGCAGCTCTGCTGACAGTGCTGGCCCAGCTTCACCGAATATTCTGACCCCCCTCGGTGTGACACTTCTGAGTATCCCAACCAGTCGCCTGGCCGCTGGAAGCTTACACTCACCAAGCCTGCACCACGCTCCGTCGATATCCACCACATCACACCCCAGCCTATCATCGGACTGTCTAAGGTAGTCTTCAATCTCCTCAGCCATAGC
>Ga0307928_10001036_pt1 | contig 20919 bp, 23 predicted proteins | sample AceLakmetagen232_FD_201815 | JGI IMG/M metagenome (GOLD analysis project Ga0307928, IMG submission 201815) | Saline water microbial communities from Ace Lake, Antarctica - #232 | ecosystem: Environmental > Aquatic > Non-marine Saline and Alkaline > Saline | place: Antarctica: Ace Lake... | reverse complement strand
ATGGCTCGGCTGCGCGTCATAGGCGCGTCGCCGCCGTGAGGAGTAGCAGGAGCCGGACTCGAACCGGCGACGTGGCGTTCGTGTACCGGCCACCACGCTGACTCCACCTTCGCTGCCTGCAATCTGTCAGGTACACTAACAGCAGACAGGGAGTCCCCCGCTCGAAGATGAAAACTCACGGCGGGCCGGAGTGCGCTATGTATTGGCGGCAGAGCCTCAATAGCCGGTCTCCAGCAGTCTCCCGGTTTTCTCATGCGGGATATCTCCGCACATAGGGAGCCAGCGCTGCCACGCCGCCGCCGTGAGGGGAAAATATCTTGGAGTCCATTTCAGTTCTCCTTTGGTTACAATTCGAGGCGATCACACATACTGACCATTCGGCGAGTAACTTCGCCGATTCGGAGGTGCAGTTCGCAGAGATCGTTTGCGAGTGGGACGAATACAGCCATTGGTTGTTCTGCCGTTACATCCGCTGGTGGTATCGCCTGAACGACAGCGCTAAGCCTGCCATCCAGTATTTCCAGTTGCTTTTCCAGCCGCTCGACGGCAAGCAACAACTCACTTAGTTGACCGGGGACTTGCGCGACCTTCTCTTCGGTTATTGTGGGATTGTTGACCTTGACCATTTCAGTTTTCCTTTGGTTAAAGTAAAAACGCCGCCGCCGTGAGGTAGAAAAAGCACCCCGCCGAACCCATCAAGCGCCAATCCATCCGTGACCGAAACGATGGCATCTCGCCGGGCGGGGTGCGAAGAGGAAAACCCTGCGAGGGCCGGCACGGGGGGCGCGACCTCGCAGGGCCAGGGCGAGCCAATTTCGATTGGCCCTACTAGATATTCAGTGTCGGCAGCACGTCGGCCGCTTGCGTCGCGCCAAGTTGGCTCTGATCGAGATACCCGGCTGTCTGCTGTTGCGACGTGTGGCCGAGCGTCTGTTGTGCTACGGCGATACCGCCATACTTGCAGGCCAGCGTTGCCGTAGTCCTGCGCACGCAGTGAAACGCGTGATACCTGTCGGCTGGCAGGTCGGCCTTGCGGAGAAGTTTTTTCAAATGATCGAATTTCAATCGCGGCGAATACGGCCAGGGCCAGACCAACTCTCGATTCGCTGAGTAGTGAGTCATTACCGCGGCAGTCGCCTGATCGTGTAGACCGAGCCACTGACCGATACCGGTCTTGGCTTCGTCCTCGCGAAGATATATGAGTCGTCGCCGAAAGTCGATGTCGGTTGTTCGGACGGCCAGCGTGGCCCCAATGCGACTGCCGATCCAATACATCGTGATAAGCAACGATGACCACCATGCGGCTTTCGGGATGCCTGTGCCGCGAATGTCGCCCGGTAGTTGCTTGGCTGTTACTACAAGCCGCTCGAATTCGTCGGGAGTCCAGGCAACCACCGCCCGCTTTGGCACTTTGATTGCCGGAATGTCCGCCTCGAATGGATTGTGTTTGTTGTGGCCGTTGCGATAGGCCCACCGCCAGAGCGTCAGAATCGTCCCGCGTTCTCGTTTGACAGATTTTGCCGAGACCTGCTTGAGGCGTGTGCGTAGATGAGCGATCACGACATCCGCCGACAGATCGGCGATTACAGGGCAGGTCTCCGTGAGCGGACGGATAGCGTATCCGTATTGATCGGCAGTCTCTTGCGATAGGCAGAGACGACTCGATAGATACAGTGTCAGCGCGTCCGAAATAGACAGCGGCGAGGACACCATCGATACACCAGTAACGTAGCCCAGCCCCAGGATGTCCATCAAACGTAGTAGTAGGACCACTTCCAAAAGCATAGGCCACTACTGGCAATTGACAAATACCGGGAGCGCGTACTGTCATCGGGTGTCTGTCCTTAGACTGTTCATCCATGCCACGCGGGAGCCGCCCCACGGAACCAACAGTCATATTTATGTCAGGAAAACCCGACAAAAGAGTGGTGAGACTCGCCGCTGTGCTTGCGATTAGGACTGACAGCTACGGTAGACTCGCCTTTTTCGGGGGTCTTCCAACCGGGTCAGCACCCGTTGACGGCCGAAGCGGTCGGCCAAAGAGTGCTGTGTTTCAGTCACGAAACAGAGATTAACCTATAGGTGAATTTACGTCAAGGCCAATCGGGGAAGAAATTTTGGAATCGGCAAAGCTCGTCGTGTCGGGAGCGTCTGCCAGGAGTGCTTCGAGTGAAGTATCAAGAGCTATGGCAATACGCTCACAGACGGGCAGGGTAGGGTTGGACCGTCCGGACAGCATTCGCGAAAGCCATTGTTCGCTCAGCTTAGCGCGATGCGCAAGTTCGCATTGTGTGATGCCGGATTGGTGGCAAAATCGCCTCACATTGGCCCGGAACATAGTTGTTTTTTTCACGTCCATCCCCTAAAATTAGCCTATCGGCGAAGAAAAAGCAAGGGCAACGGGCGTGACTCCGCACACAGCATTGGCGGCGCGGCCCTTACGGTGACTCGCAACCCGCTGTCCTCGCAGTGCCGAAGGCGAGACTCGAACTCGCACCCAGTTGACCTGGACTAGGTCCTGAACCTAGCGCGGGGTTTTCAACTGTTCGGCGATCCCGTATGATTCAGAAGTCGCGCCCTGCGCTTCTGAACGCCCGCGAGCCTCGTGGGTTATCTGTAGGAAGCGCGGGGCGCTTTTGTGAGAAGTCGGTGTGGTCCGTAGCGAGATTGTGACACATTGTGAGTACGAGGCTGTAAATTGTGTGTCAGGAGAGTGGTACGATGAGCAAAGCGAAGAAAGACCAGGAGGCGGCGGGCAAGGAACCGAAGCCCTGCTATTTCGAGTACGGCACAATTGAAGGCGAGCTTAGGGATTTGGGGGTTGTGGATGTATTGACTGGCCAAAAGATTCCATATTATCTCCGGGATGACCGCCTAGTAGATGTCGCTCGAAAAGCCCAGGGGCATCGGGTTCGAGTTGAGGGCAAGATCAAGGTCGATCGGCAGACTTCGCAGCCGCTAGAGGTTGAAGTAGATGACATCAACATCATGCGTGAACGGAGCGATCTTCCTCAGATGGAAGATTTACACGGGATCGACATTACCGGCGGTGCTGAGTCGTCCGGCTACATCAGGAATTTACGGGACGATGAGCCCTGCTAAAGGAATGGCGCATGAAAAACCCGACAGAGTGCCGGGTAATGAAAGCTTACGGGGTGAAATCTTGATCACCTGTAGAAATCAGCGAACGAGGCGGAAGTTCCCCCAAAAAAGGCATCGCATCGACGAGGCCAACCTTTACTCCCATGGCAGTGAGTTCCTTCACGCGGTCTTTGCACTGCGTGGCTGTCTGGTAATACTCAATCATTGTGCCGCCTAGCTGGCGCGGGTAGCCGTGAAACAACGACTCCAATTCGTCGCAAGCCCTGGGAGGCTCATTCTTCTGGTACTCTCTTCTCAGCGCCCCGAAAACCTCGTCGGTCATCACAAGTACGTCAAGTCCAGGGCGCGGATATTCGGCAATAAAATCCTCCACCGCTCTTACTGTCTCTTCAATAGTTGGCATGGTGGCCGTGGTGGACGAATTCGTAAATTGTTCCCACTTGATCATGTCTTGCATCCCCGTAGTGTGGCGATTAAGATACCATTTTGCAAGAGCAAGTCAGCCGGGGCGGTCCTCGGCTTATAGCGGCCGCTGGGTCATTATTTGGGTGGTGTAGGGTTCAAACTCGAAAGGAAGGAAAAATGTCCATTTTCGATTCGATGGGTCTTAGTACCGATTCAATCCGAGGCTTGGTAACCAACAACCTTGTAGTGCTAACGCTTCTCCTGGAAAAGGGGATCGTAACCGAAGGGGAAATAAAGCAGGCTACTGCCGTAGTAACGTCCACGCTAGATCAGATGCAAGCAGCGGATCGGGAGAAAGCCCGGAAGGAAGCGGGTGTTCTGGCCCCGCTGCTAGATAAGTTGTCCGAATTTGGATACACCAGTCCACTATAGGGTACATAAACATACTGGACGGATGTGCCCTCAGAGGCTCCACAAGCCCCATACGCGGCCTCAAGCCTTTGTAGGTTAAATCATACCCGCCGTGCCCTCTGCACGCACGCAGCACCACAAGAAACGGCTGACGCCGCCCCCATAAGGAAACGGCGTCGTTACTCCTTCTACACATGGCAGACGAGCTGCTTCCAGGATAAACGGTGACGGTGACGGTGCAAGGGCGAAAATCAGCGCATGTTTCAACCCTACGCTGTCAAGAGACGCCGCTTTGTCCATCATAAGGGAGGCATAAGAATACGGCTTACTCAGTAAGAATTGTGCTTACTATTTTCGGGCGAACAAACAGGATGTAATGCTAAATTACCTAGCTTAACATGCCGTTTTTTTGGTAATAAGTCGGGACGGGGCTATCTACTACCCATACGAGGATTCGAGGGGGGGGGCTGGTTCAGATTTCCGACCCCCTTGGGTCCCCCCGGCGACGGATTGCGCTTGCTATTGCCCAGAAACGAGCGCTTTGCGAGGGATCGGCGCCGGCTGATCGCCAAACAGCGGGAAAACAGCCGCCAAACAGCGGCCTGGTCCGCGGGGGCGTGCGCGTAGGGTAATAGCCTCCGTTCCGTTCTCTGGCCACCCTTTGGCCGTGCATCCAGCCGTATCTGCCTGCTCTGCCGAGTTAATCATGCGTGCTGCGCTCACTGTTTGCTGTCTGTTTACTGTCTATTCACAGTGCGTTTCCTCCTCTCTTCGGCCCTACTACACACACTACATCGCAGCGATAGCCCGCTCTGGCGCTGCAACTCGTTGCATAGTAGCGACTTGCAACCAAATATTGCAATTATCCGAGCAATCCCAGTATAATACAGTGGCCAGCAACTCGCCGGCCGAACCCTACACCCTACATTCTGACCCTGAGGTGATCTGATGAATTCTGACCGCATTACCAACGAGCTACACCACGCGATTGAAGTTGCCGGCTTGGAAGTTCGGGCCACACTACACCCCAGTAGCTTACGAGGTGAAACGATGAAAACTCTACACAATTGGGCTCTGAGTAGCGAATCGGCCGAAAAACAGCACGCGGCCGGCCGATACAATCCCGCCCGCCAGGTGGTGATTGACGATGGACCAACCCTGACTATCGGGGCCGGGAGTGGTGATTCCGTGGATGTATTCACAGAACATGGCCGCCTGTTATTCGTTGTCTCTGTCAATTCTGGCCTCGGCTATTGCGGTCTGGAAGTCTTCGACAAGAACGGCGGAACGGTGGGCAACTGCTTCCTGCAAAGCGATGAACAAGTAAAAGAATTGCTTGGCCCCCGCGGCGTAGACCTATCCCCTATGGCTATCGCCAAGCGATTGGCCAATTACGCCGGAGTCTAACCCTCCAGCCCCGCAAGCGTAGCCCGGACTCGCAACCGGGCGGGGCACTTGAAACTAACCCCTTACCCAGTAGGTGAACTCATGCGACCCGGAACCAAACACAACGGCCGGACGATCACAATTCGAGCGGATGCCGGCAGCCCGGATGCCGGCGCCGTATTGACTGGAACATATTGCCATCTGCCACGCCAGAGAGCATTCGGCTTCAACCCGGTCGGCCGAGAGATACCCCCGCTCATGCGCCATTGCTGCCTGTTCTCTCGCGATGAATGGTCGGTAGTTCCCGGCCCCGAAGCGTAACCGGGCTTCGCAACCCGGCGGGGCCCTTACCCGAAACCCTAACTCTAGAGGAAAGTGACCCGTGAGAAAGCCGAAAATCAGCCCCGAACTACGATCAGCCGTCCGGGCCCACCTAATGGCCCGTGCCTACGCTGAGACCATGCGCGAACGTGTCAACGCCATATATCTGGAGATCCTCGCGGAAGCCCCGATATACGCCGAACGCCACGAAGGCCGCCGGGGGAGTAGCCTGGACGGAAGGCCGATCCTCGACCCCCAGAAACTCTACTTGGCAAGCGAGGAAGACATGCCGTTGGTCGAGGAGGCATGGGCGGAAGCGGACAAGCGCAGCCGCGCCGCCGGGATCAAGCCGGACGACATGCCCCATAGCCACTGCCCCGCCCTAGTCGCCGAGGCCTTGCAAATCAAAACCGAATGGCTGGTGATCGAGGCCGGCGCCCGCATGATGGGGATGGAGGATCCCGAGGAGTTCAATGATAGGCTCCTGTGTCTTGGCCTTGAGAAACGCAAGGAATTCCTGGACCTGCTTTGCGGACTCATCGTGAACGAGTCCGGATTTTGTAACCCCCTGACTGTCTCCGATGCCCGCGTGGCAGGGGTGCTGCCCGAAGACTAAACAGAGCCGCCCCGGCCCCGCGCTCCCCACGGGGAGCCTGGAAGCGGGACGACCCGCTGATTCAACCTAAACCCCGAAGGAGACAGGACGATGAAAAGTAATGAGCAATTAGGATTCGAGCAAGTCGCCAAAATTGATTGCTACGAGATCGGCAAGAATGCTGCCGGCAAGTACCGTGGCTATGGCTTCGGCTGGAGCTACGACCAGGATTCCTCGCGCGAAGGATCGCATCATGAGGTGTGTGGGCGTGGCGATACAGCCGAGCAGACACTCGACGCACTCATACAGGCGGCCATTCGAGCCGGAGAAGCGGGCGACGAAAACGTGTCTGGCGGTTTGTGTTCGGGCCTAACCGAGGCCGAAGCCCTGCGCCTGCAAGATGAGTTGCGCGAAGAACTCGCCGAACTGGCAGATGCCGAGGACTAAGCCGTCTCCCTCCTCACCCGCCGTAGTGTGAGTACGGCGGAGAGGGAGCGTGGACGATGAACCCTTACCAAGGAGAAGAACGATGAACATCACCGACCGCAAAAAGCGAATTCAGCGATTGGCGAGCGATCGCCTAACCATCGAGAGCGAGTTAAACTTAGACCGCGACTTGGCCGGCGCCAAGACACACGCAGACCTGGATCGCATTGAGAACTCACTGGACTCGTCGGAAGCGTGTGCGGACGAGGAAGACCTATTCGACGCGTAACCGCCCCGGCCCCGCGCTCCCAAACACGAAAGGAAAAGAACGATGAACAATGAAAACCTAACCGGCAAAACCGTGCGACTGCGCCAGGACTGCTTTCGTGAAGGGCTGAGCGCCGAGGACCATCTATTCCAGTGTGAGGACGGTTTCGGTTGCGACCCCAGCTGCACGGGTACGAAGATAATCGGCACATGGCTTAGCGATGGCAACAGCGGAAGAATTCATCGTGGGCAGGTTGAGGCGATTGTCCCAAACACGAAAGGAAAAGAGCATGAGTACAAACTACGAGGCGGATTTTGCGATGCGGGAGGCAGTACAGCATATGACGCTGCTCAAAAAGAAGGATGCCAAGGCGAAAGGAAAAGAGCGATGACTAATCAATATGGAGGGCAGGGATATCGACCCCCGACGTTATGGAAATTGGTTGGGTTTCCATCCAGCGGCCCGATGCCGCCATAGCCAAGGCGAAAGGCGAGTAGTCGCCGCCAAATTTTGCGTAACTGTTACCTTTTCTGAACCCTTAGAGGAGCGAACCGATGAAGCGATTGGTACTCTGCCTAGCTGTCGCCTTGTGCGGTGGCCTGTTCACCACGGCGATCGACGCACACGCCGCGCCGATCCAAGACACCATGGCCTCCGAGGACTTCGCCCGAGGCTGGGACGGGGGCTACGTCGCCGGCTGGCGGCACGTCAAGGGGCCGAACGCGATTGCACCGATCCCGCCGATCCCGCCCATTGCACCAATCGGCCGCAACAATTATCAGGGCGGCTACGGCCTGGGATTCGTCGAGGGCATGAACGACGCCAGATAGAGTGACGCCCACGCCCAACCTGCCGTGGTGTGAGCACGGCAGGCAGGGAGTTGGCGACGTTTTGAAACACCCCCTCATAGCTGGCTGGTAGGGCAGCGATCGTCTTGCATGGATTTCACCTCTCCATCTTGACTGCTATGAGGGGGTTTCTCTTTTCTGCGCGAAGGAGAATACGATGGCCGACCCTACCAAAATCCTGCTACCTGACGAGGTGCAGCGGGTGCTCACATACCTCGATCGTCGGGCAAAGCGATTCTACACGCAGCGGGCCAATCGCATGATCTTCCTGCTAAGCATCGGATGTGGGTTGCGGCGCACTGAAATTGCCAGGCTCCAAATCCGCGACCTAATGCTGGCAGGGCCGCGGCCCGTGCTGACAGTCCGAGCCGAGACGACCAAGGGACACAACGGAAAGCGTCGAGGACGCAAGATTGCCCTCTGGTGGAGTGCCCGACCGCTTGCCGATTTGCCTGAATGGGTCGCCATGCGGCAAGCCGAAGGCGCCGGTTCCGACGATCCGCTGATTATCTCCCGCACCGGCCGGCCGCTGATCGGCGGAGAGATTGCCCGCCGCTGGCGTACCGCCATCAAATGCCTTGGGCCGGATCGAGTACGACAACTACCCAGCCACGCAGGGCGGAAGACCCATGCTTCATTGGCATTTGCCGCCGGGCGATCCCTACTGGAGATCAGGGACCAATTGGGCCATGCCGACAGCCGGACGAGCCAGATTTACCTGCACGCGATCGACTCGCCGAACGCCCGCGATATACTGACTTGACTCCGATCACCTCGGCAACCTCATCGAGGGCGGCATCCAGAGCCTTGGCATCGCAATCCAGGTCTATCGCAAGCTCGGCGAGTTGGCGGAGCAAGTTGGCGGCGATTGCCAGGTCGGGGTCCATGGTCGATCACGGCTTGTAGCTGGATTCCCACGGCTTGTAGCTGGATTCCCATAGCTTCGGTTTGGCTGCTGGTTTTGCTTTCTCGACGCGAGGGGAGTAGGTTTGAAGTCCCCATCCGAACATGGCAGCCAATGTCAAGGCGGCTCCCTTGGCCATCCCTTGGTCTTTCATGGCATCATATGCGTCTTGCAGCACAATAGGAACCACGAAGTCTCGGGCTTCGCTTGCTAATGTTACCTCTTTGCCGTACTTCGTTTTGCCGAGGTCCAGAAGATCAAGGCTCGTTGATAGCCATGGGCTAAACTTACTTTGCTGGAACCACCAAATGATGTCACTGGTGTGTGGTTGTCCGTAGGGAACCTTTTTGGGTTCTTCCGTTGAAAACAGGCTGGACAATGTAGCGTGTTCCCGAGTCGGAATGATCTCTCCTGTGGTGGTGCGTTTACGTTCGCCCGTGGCCAAGCGACTCAGGAATACGGCAGATTGCGAAAGCCCCATCAAGGGGTCAATCCGGGTATTGCCGATTCGGATTTTCAGAAAATCGGACGACCGGGGATCAAACTCGACAAAGGGTCGTTCATCGTCTTCATCTCCCCCTGGCCACAACATTCCTGCCGCCGTTAGAATGCTGCCATAAAACAGCCCCATTCCGCTAAGTGATCTGGCATATTCCTTGGCAATCACGGCTCGTGCGCGGCCCGCATTCTTGGCTTTGAATGTCCAGAGCGGTTGTCCGAGCAAAAGCTGAAAACGTGACACAAAGAAACGCGGCGAGAAAAACACTTGGGCTAATGCGGAAGCTGACAGTTCCCCACGCTTCCCCAGCCACCCCCTGCCAGTTGCCGCATTGACATAGTTAGCTAGAACCGTTGCCTCCGCAATGCTGACTTCACCGTTCCGGCCAAGCTTTTCTGCCATCGCAGCAAACGTCGTCATTCGCAAATAGTTCAGGAAGGTTACATATAATCGCTCGGATGCACGCACGGCCGGCGCAACCACGGTCCATCGCGGCGCGTGTTCCAGCAGATTGCCCATAAAGATTTCTTCCTGGCGCGACATTGCGCCTTCCGTGACGGTCAACGAAAGGCCCGCTCTGTCCGCAAGTGGCCGCAAGGGATGATTGCTCAATTGGTCGGCAACGGCATATTCGCCCTTTCGGGTAATTGCCTGAAACATAGGGCCTAAACCGTTGGCGACCAAACCCGGGTGCCCGTAGGCAATCCAGCCACCTTGCCGCAACACAGCAGAGGCGTCCATCGAAGTCAAAATCGCCCGGGAAGTGTTTGCCACACCAGCAACTCCGCCAAGCACCTTTAAGGCCATTGGTCGTTGCGCCCGCTTCCATGCTTCGCGCATCCCCTGGAACTTCTGCTTTTCCTGCTCAACTTCGTACTTCAGATCAAGCGTTTCCTTATCCAACTTGCGGTCGAGCTTTTTCTTTGGGGTGAAGTCGCCCTCGTCGATCCGTTGCCGATAATCAGCAATCCGGTTTTTGAGTAATTTTCTATATGCCTCATTCTGTCGTTGCTCCAATTTAGCCTGATACTCGGGGTTATTGGCTCGAAGTTCCTCTCGCTGAGCCTTTAGTTCTTCAAGCCGCGCCCGCTTGGCGCTGACTTCCGGCGACGTTAATTTGGGGAGAGGGGCTTTAATGTCAATGCGACCGACCGCCAAGTCTCCCTCAAGTTGCGTGATTTGGCGATCCAAGGCACTTTCGAGCATCTTGAGTCGTTGCGCATCCGTAAGTGGTTTTTTCTCAGGCGGGAATATCTTCTTCCACTCTGCCAGCAATGCGTCACGCTGCTTGTGGAGGGCCGTCAACTCCGCGTCAGGCGTAATCTGTGTTCGATTGCGAACAATCTTTTCTCTTGTCTGAATTTCATGCGAAAGATCGGCAATCCGGTTTTTCGCCGCCGTTTTGGCTGCATCCAGTGCAGATCGCAGTTGCTTCTCGGGGTCAGTAACAGTAAATCCGCCCTTCTTTTTGGCTTCGTTTACCAACTTGATGAGGCGACGTTCCTCGTCGCTGGCTTCCCTGTGTTCCCGGCCGGTCTTCAGCGGAGCCCGGCCTTGTTGCATGTCTTCCAGCTTGGCAAGCTGTTGATATTCACCCTTGAGTATGCGTAGTTTGGCGCTGATTTCATCTTTGGATAGCTCAGACCACACCCCATAGCCGGAAATCGCATCCATTGTTTGCCGCTGACTAATCCCCGGGACGATCGCTTGCAACTGTTGATGGACAGCATCGACAATTGCATCACGGGCGGTAACTCCAGCTGCAATTTGCTTTCGTGCGAGCCATTCAGCTAAACGCCGGATTGACGATGGATCATCCGCTGAAGCGGCGGGAGGTTTATCCGTCACGGCCTTCCGTTTTTTGCTAATCCCCTTGCGGCCCTTGCGGATCTTATCCAGTGTCCGATCGACACGCGATTCCGATTCACTTTGGCTACGCTTTGCAAGCTGTGCTTCTAATTGCGCAATGCGATCCGCCATCTCCTTTAGCTTAATACTTTCTTCTGCTGTTAGTGGCGTCCCTCCTTTTGCGGCCTGCGCTTTCGCAGTCAGTGCCGCCAGAGAATAATCCGCCAGCAGTTCCATCTTCCGGGCAACCAACGCCTGACCGGCTCGTGTGCCGGAAAGTCGGGATGCCTCCTCCATGGCTTCCAGGTTATTTTGCACAACTCGTAAGGTTGCTTGGGCAGACGCAATGCTGGCGGGATCACCATCGGCCCGAGCAGAAGAGAGCGAGTCAACCGCTTCGCCAAGTTGATTGTTCACTTTGCGATATTGAATCTGCATACCCGCATGTTCCAGGTGACTTACTGCACGCCGATTATCCTGGAGTTCAGCAGTTAAGTTGACAATCCAATCCGGTTCAGCCTCCATCCTCATTTGTGCCTGATCGAGCCAGCCCTGAAAAGTCCCAAGGCCAATGCTTTCCACTCCCGGCATGTCCCGTCCCGCCCGCAACTCCTCGACGATCCGATTTTTGATTGACGTGATTTCCGGTAAGCCTTCTGTTTCTGCGGTTGGCTCAATAGGCCCTTGCTGCTTTTCCCATTCATCGCGCAAATGGGGCGACATCTTGGCGGCTACCTCTGGGCTGTAGGCAGCGTCAATAGACCGAAGGAACTCAGTAAATGTAGTTACCCCTGCCTTGATGGCTTTTGCTACTACATCGGCAGCCTGTTTGGCGAGTTGCAATTGTTGTTCCGCTACTTGCTTCGGATCATATACAGCACCCAATCGCCCGGATTCTCGCAGTAGTTCGCCAAAACGCCCCACTGAATCCATGAAGTCCCGGCGAGCCTGCCGGCCAGGAGAAACGGCCTGAGCCTCTTCCAACCCCTCCGCCTTCTCGCGCAACCCCGGGCGGGCGTCCAGTATTTTCTCGTAGCGAATGCGCGCATCCCTCGCTGCTATGCTTTCCTTTTTCCTCCCTTTCTTGGCCCACTGTGCGTGAAAGTCATAGTCGTGCCTGAACTTGAGATTGGTCTTTCGTAGTTTCTCAATTGTTTTCGCCCGCGTTTCCTCGACGGCTTCGGTTGCCTCGATTTCCGCTTCGGATTGTTGAGGCGGGGCGGGCACGTCCATACCTTCCGGGAATTGCTGCGCGGTGGGCCCTTCGTTTTTAATCGCGTCTACGATTTCGTTTTTCACCGCTTTCATTGCATACGTGCTGAATTTCGCATCGCCGCCGGGAACGTAACTGTCCCGAGCGTTGGTCACAGCCAATCCAACAGCACTTTCCAGCGTGTCCTGGTCTACTCCCTTCTGCTTGGCCAGCTTGTGTGCGTATTTTATACCCATAACGCGGGCGGCCTCGATGTCCTTATCGGATACTGGGGCAGCGGGTGTTGCCTTCTTGGCGTCGAGCTTCTTCTTGGGGGCCGCTTCTGGCTTGGAAACAGCCCCAGGTTCCTGAATGGCCCGCAAGACGTTCCGCATCCCATCTTCGCGTAGCCCGACCCGCGTTCCGGCATACGTGACCTTCGCACCAAGTTCACTCTGAAATGACACGCCACGCCGTTCGTTGGAACGGTACTCCCGGTTCTTCGCATCTTCGTCCAGGGTATCGAACTCACGGAAGTACCTGTCGAACGCTTCGCCGTGCCGATTGGCGTAGTCGTCGCCAAGAGCGGCACGGAATGCCGTCGCATGGCCCGCTTCTGGCTTCTCTGACAACCCACTTTCGGCTATCTTGCGGGCAGCTATCGCAATCATCTCGCCTTTGGTGGAACGGGGAACCGGGCGCAAGCCAAGTGACTTTAGGTGGTCATTGACGGCACCCATCCACCGCTTGCCGGCAGCGTCGGCTATCTGCTGTACTCCGCCGCGAACCTGATCGGCGACTTCGGTTATCTGTTTCCCTTCTCTTGCGACGCGCCGTTGGTCGCGGACAAGATCCTCTAGCTCGGCCTTCTTCATCCCGCTAAGCCGCCGCCGCCGCTTTATGCCGTCTAATGTTTGGGGCTTTCGTTCGCCGAATATCTCGTCTATGAGACCAGCCTTAGTGGCCGGCAACGGTTTCTCTTCAGCTTCCGTGGGCTTTGCCGGGGCAGCGGGCTTCTTCCGTACCCCCTTGCGGCCGATCTTGGGCTGTGGCACCGCTTCCGGCTCCTGTGCGGCCTCTGGGGGCGTCTCTGGGGCCTCAAGGGCTGCCGGCGACATTGCGGCCGGAGTCTGTCCAGTCACAGCCGTTATCAATTGCGCAACTTGTTTCAAGAGCGGCCGATACTGCTCCCCTCCCCCACGCTGAATCAACTCAACCGCCGTGTCGAGAAGGTGTTCGTCGCTACCAAAAATCGGATCGGATGGCATCGTCTTGTGCAGACCATCGGCAAACAGCGTCCTTGCTATCTTCTTTGGATCGCCCTGGTAGCCGGGATGCAGTGCTGCTCCAAGGCGTTCATCACGGTAAAGATGGTCAACCATCTTCTGAACAGCATTTTGAGACAACGGACCATCACCCACCTGTTTCACTACGGTATCCACGACTGCCGCCCGCGAGCCAGCCCCGAGACGGTCTCTGGCAACATGCAGGGCTCGCAATTCGACGAGTTCATCAAGAGTTAGGCGGCTTTGTGGCGTCGGCAGGTCTACAAACCCACCAGTATTCGTGCCAATCGGGGCACGATCGACTTCGTCCATGCCGTACTTCTCGGCAAGGCTGTCGATCATGTTGTCAATCGCCTGATCCGCTTCTTCCTCAGCGGCAAATGTCGGTATCTCAGTGTCTCTCGGCAGAGCCGTATAGCCGCCGCCGTATTCATTCTGGTGAAGATCAAACGGGCCAGCTTGCACAACCGGATCGTCCTGCGCAATCTTAGCGCCACTGGGTGTCCTTGGTTCCTTTACCGCTGGTCCCTCACGTTCGTCCTCAATCGGCTTCTTGGGCACAACCGCTGGCTTGGCAATCTTGGGTTGTACCTCACCAGGGACGGCCGCTTCGGCCTCCCGCCGCTGCTGAAGCTTGGCGATTGTCTTGGCGGCCCCTCTGCGTAGATAATTATCCCGGGGCGGTTGCTGTTCCGTCGGTTGCTCTACCGGCGGCTCGATGGGCGCCTCTTCCGGGACGGTCGGCTGCTCTGGTTCTACTTCCGGCGGCTGTTGCTTTTGGAATCCGCGTTTCTTCTCAAGTTGGGCCGCTGCTATGTTTGGAGCCTCCATCAGGCCCATGGTCATCAATGTCTGGACGGTGGTGTCGAGGAATGTTTGGTAAAGCTGGTCGGGACTGGTTGCCTTTGGGTCAACTCCCTTTGCTACTTGGTTGACGCTATGCCCCAATTCAGTAACCAATTCTTCCGGCAATTCCTCCAATGTTCTGATGCCCGCTCTCTTCAAGGCCGCCATCGTGCCGCGATTGGCCGCGACCATGCCTTGCTTACCAAACGCCTTTTCCAGGCCACCTAACCCGATCTTCTGCATGAAGACGGCGGGGAGAGCTTCGGTAACGCCTTCGCTGACAGCATAGTTCGCGAGGTCTCTGCCGCTTAAGCCGGCGTCCCGTCCCGTGGTGATTGCCTGATTGGCTTCAGTAGCCGTAGCCGCGCCTATAGCTCCATACGGCCCACCAGCCGCTCCGCCGACAATCATCAAAGGCAAGGTTTGCCCAACACCACGCAGACCGCGTTTGATAAATGCGGGAACCACGCCTTTATCATCGCGTTCCGCGGCTGCTTGCCCAAAGGCGTTGCCAAATCGCAGCGTTTCATCGGCATCCCCGAGACCGGTGAGTCGCTGACCTAAACCCACTGCGTTCGCCGCCCCGCCCACTAGGGTTGCCTTAACATTCGGGGCCCGCGACTCTTCCAGCCGTCGCCGGGCAAAGGCCAGCTTCTCCATCTGGTCGGCCAGGGTTTGTTCTTCTTTTGCCGTGACCTGTCGAGTGTAAGTGCCAATATCCAAGTATTTGTGAAGCATATCTTGCCCCTTCGGCTTATGGCCGGGGAGGCCGGAGTACCGGAATCGCTGTGCTTCCTTCGCATCGGATACTTGGTCGGGAGTGGTGAATACTTGATAGAGTTGTCCATCCGCGTCCCTGAATATCGTCCCAGCCTCAATATCGCCAGTCCGAACCCCTTGCTCGACCTTTTTACGATCTGCTGCTGGAACCGTGGCCCGAAAGCTATCTAGCTTAGGCTGGCCAGGCCGCGTTTTGCCCAACCTTTTCTTTTGCGTTTGCACCGCCGCCTGCCCCAGTCGCTTGGCCTCTGTACGGGCCGCTTCAACCCCGGCTGGCTTAGCAAGGTCCGGGTTGAATAGAGCCCGCTGCTGTTCCGTCGGCAGTTGGTGATAGTTCGCCGGAATCGGCTTGGGCGCAGGCTTGGCTTGCGGGGCCGCCGGTTGAACTTGCTCCGGCGGCTGAATTGCCGTGCTGTTCCGCGCGGCCCACAGCGCTTCCCATTTATTGACCGGGGCCTTTGGCTCTTCAGGTGTTTCCTGTGTCCGCGCGGCCCACAGCGATTCCCATTTATTGACCATAACTTAGTTCCTACACATTCCAGCGAACGCCGCGTTTCTGACACCACTGCTGCGCCTCTGTGTCGCCAGCTCTAGCGGCTGCAATTATCTCTTCCGCAATCGCTTTATCTGTGGCACTGAGGTTATCTAGATTGAATGGCTCGGTTCCTGCGGATGCCGCCGTGCGATCTTCGCGGGTCTGGCCATGCCGTTGCATACGATTATCGTAGTATCCGCGCTGTTGGCCGGCAGGAAGTGCCGTTATATCGCGATATTCGTCTGCTGATAACAGGCTCATGTCCATTGGCTGCTGCGGTTGAGGCGCAGCAGGCGGGGGCACTGCCCGAGCATCGCCAGGACCGGCACCCCACTGGGCATTAGGACCGGCCGGGGAAGTCGGTTCACTGGTCAGGCCACCCTCCAACTCTTGCATCGTTGCCAAGGTTTCTGCATGGGTTGCTGGTAAGGGGTTTCCTTCCTTGTCTTTTTTCGTGTTCCTGGTGGTGGCTATCGTCATGGCTCTATCGTATGCGTCCTGCTTGGCTTTAGCGGCTGCTCTTCTTTCCACGGGCGTCTGCTCAGCCTGCGTCTCGGGAGCCGGAGTTAGAACCTTGAGACTAGGCTTGCCATTGCGCATATCAAATCCATACCGGGTGCCATCCCTCATAACAGAAGCGGAATCGAAAAGCTCGTCCGGCGTCGGCTCCGGGCGCACTTGGTCTTGCAGGCGGGCGTCGTGATACTTTCTGAGCCATTCCACCTTTCCGTCCATGCGATTCTTCTCGTCCGGTAAGCCGTTGATCGTCGCCAACTCCGCCTTTAGCTGATACGCCGCTTTTCTCCCCTCCGGGGTAAGCCTGCCTTCATTCGCGACCGACCACTGGTGGGCCTGTGTTATGCTGGTATTGACGCCCTGGGCATACTCGTCTTGCTGGGCGTTTTGCCGAGTATCGTAGCGGTCTTGCTGCTCCCACTGCTGTTGCTGCTGTTGCAATTGCTGCTGTTGCTCGTAGGCTCGCTGTTGGGCCTGCTTGTTCCAGATGTTGCCGGCGACTGCCAGCCCGCCTTGAGTCCGCTGCCGTGCATAGTTGCTATAGCGCGGCGTGCCGTAATAGCTGTATTTGATGGGCATGGTTACTCTCCTGATAGCCTGAAGTGTTCTTTCAGTTTCCTAATGACCGTCAACGCATCGTCGGCAGTCATTTTCCATGGATGAATCTGCACGGAACCGGGCTGTTTGCCGGCTGGGAAATGAATTGTAATTACCCCGAAGTGCGGGCATTTCGCGGCATCCTCGACGGCCGCTTGAGCAGCGGCGGATTGCTGGCGTTTGAGTGGTCTGGTCATTGCGGCTCCAGAATGGTGAACTGCTTGCGATAATCAAGGGCGCACCGGCCAGGGACGTTGGTTTGGCGCAGGCCAAAGCGGGCGGCGATCTCCTCGGCAAGCTGCAAATCGTCTTGCCGGTTTGTGTCATCGAACAGCCATACGGTATGCGATTTCGCCAAGCGATCGGCGACTCCGAGAATTCCCCGCCGCCCCGGCCGACCGCGCCGCCGGCGAGTTTTGCCGGGCGGCCCATCAACCAGGATCAAATCATAGGCCCCATCCGGTTCCCAATTATACCACGGCGGTTTGCCAGCCAATGGACATATTTGTACGCAGGGCAGTGATGGCGCGTACTTGGATTCATGCTCCAAGGCCGTGTGTTCGCAACCCATGCCGTAGAACAGCCAGGTCGAAAGACCCGATCCACACTCCAGCGTCTTCATCCCGGGCCGTAATCGTTTTACCAACTCATGGCACAATGTTGCCCCGACGTGCATGGCCGTCCGCTTGAACGTGGACGGGGCACCTTTCGGGCCTTTGGCTGGGGCATAGCTGGCCCTGCCCACTCGCTGCCGGGCATTTTTTCGCCGCACGCCGTAGCGCCCGTCAGGCGTAGAGCGGGCACCAATATGCCGCATGACTGGGAGAACCGCGCGGCAAATGTGCTTGTTCATGTGGATAACATTTTTACAATAGTTTTTTTCATTCCGCACCCCGCGTACAGCTTGCAACCAAGTCTCGATTAAACCAATGGACGGGTGGTAGCCCTGGCCTCCCCCGGGTTTGGTGAATACGAAATCGCCGCGGCCGGTATCGCCGAACGTCCACCGCTCTCCGTCCGGCCAAAACCAAGCCAATCGCCGGTTGTACCTACTGCGGGGCTTGCGATAGCTCAACTGAACGAATGCTACGTCGTCGCGGGCAAGGTGCTCCTCGATGTCCACCAAAGGAAGCGGTCGCACAGTCTCGAAATCGTTTTGCAGGTAGAGTAATGCACTCCCCGAGTCCACTCGTTCTCCGACGGCCCGGATAAGCTGCTCCGTAGTAGGCGAGCATCCAGCCCGCTTATCGTGCAACACGAGCGGTTCAAATCCCTTGGATTCGACATACGGCCGCACCCGAGGGTCCGAAGAGGCATCGTCGGCATAGTACATCCGGCCCGGCTCGTGGTGCTTGAGATAGGATTCCACCGTCTGAATCGTGTATTCATAACGGTCGCAAGTCAACAGGGCTACATTCATGCTCCCCTCCTTGCCCGAAGTCGCCGTCGGCCAGCGGGTCCAATCGCCCGCAGGCTGGCGTGACTGGCTTGGCGTCGTCGTCGTCGGCTCTTGTCCTGGGGTTGCTCCGGTCTGATTCGCGGGCGACTGTCTCTGCCGTAAATCCAATCATTCGGGTCAAAGACTTCGCTGTGGTCCGCCGTCTCCGCGGGCGACCAATCTGGAAACATTACCGTCAAGGCATATCGCAAGCGGTTATCGAGCCCTTTATTGTTGTAGTTCAAAAACATCGGTCCCCGAACCGCTGAGAATATCTTGCGGTGACAGCCGGGCGGGGAATGGTAGTAAAGAATGTCACCCAGATGCGGAATCAGGCCGGCCATGTTGCCATACAGGGTATTGATCGTGCATTTTTCGTTCTGCCAGACGCTTTCCTCTCCCATTTGCCGAAAGATTTTCGGATCGCACGGCATTGGGCAGTGGAGGTCGAAGTCATGGAACGACAACCCCCGCTCTGCCAGCCATTGTTGCGTGTGGTATTTGTTCCGCCCCCACCTTTTCGTCGGACATTCCCCCAGTTGCTCCACCCGCCGCCCATACGCAGGCAGATCGGCAAATCGCATCGACCGCAACACGCACTGGTCATCGCTCATTCGCACGAAGGGGCCGGACACATGCTTGCAAGCTTCCAGCACCTTGCGGATTATGTTGCGGTCCTTGCTGCCCTTGCGGTCTGCCATCGGAATGTGCAATACACTTGCCACGTCAAGCCAGTCCGGTTTGTGGCCTACAATGATTATTCGTCCCAAGTCTTCGACGTAGCGCATCAGGGACCGCAGCGAGAATCGCAACTCGTTGTCGTTCCAACGGCTGCCGGTTCCGAGCGGATATACTACATCGATCATGCCCAATGCCCTATCCCTACAGTGCCTCTACGTGACACGTAGAGCCACTATTGTCACAACAGTCATCGTCATCGCTCACAATGCACGGCACCATCATGTCCATGTTCATACAGTCTGGTTGGTCGGTGCCAAATTTATACTGCCAGCGTAGCGTGCAATCGTCTTGGTTAGTCAGCCAAACAGACAGGTAGTATTCAAGGTCCGGCCCCATTGCGTACATTCTTTCAAAAGACATAGCTAGCTGGCTGAAACACCCGCTCTTAAAATACTTCTCCCAGTAGCAGATATTCTCGTCGCTGTGTCTCCAGTCAATAATATATTCGCCGTTATAGCTTTCGCAATCATCACAGGAATCATCGCCGTTCGCTATGTCCGCTAGTGTTACCTTAAACTGCTGCGGGGCATCGCCATTGAGGCACACCGGGCATTCACATACAACGGACGGCGACTCCGACGAAGACTCCGACGAAGACTCCTCGCAACAGCACGCCGGAGAAATCGCTATCTTGCTACCGAAAGCCCGCCGAAACAGTATCTTCCCGTCCCAGAGCATGATGCCACTCACGAGCTTACCTCCGAGTTGTCGTCCGCGCAATCAAATACCGGAGCCCAGTACATGCAGTTCGTGGCTTTGTCTCTGACTAATACTTCGTAGCCGTCATCGACAGTCCCGATAGTGGGTATGTCCTCCGCACACACGTCGTTAAAGCACTGAATGCACTCCTCGGAGGCAATCGAACTAACCGACGACACGCTGGACGGAGCGCTGCTGGACGGAGCGCTGCTGGACGGAGCGCTGGATACGACTGAACTGACGGAGGATACGCTGGATTCCTGGCACAATTCACCCGCCTGGACGAACCACCACTCAGTTCCATGCAGTTCCGGCGGCCACACGTAAATCTGCGTATCGGCAGGCAAGTAACTATCGCCATTGTCGTCGATCTGCGCAATCACCTGGTTTGACACGGCACCGATCGAGTCGGTCACCGTGATCTTGCCCGCATCTTCGCAGTCGCAAGCACTTGTTTCGCATTCGTTTATCAGCTTCGCCTCGGCCGTATCGCACGAATACAAGTTCTCCGTCAAATAGGCCCGGCGCATCGGGGGTGCTTCCCATCGCCGTCCGGCAACATTCATGTCCATCCAGTGGATGAATTTGCCGTCCGAGTCCTTGATCCGCTTCATCGGATAGTGGTCGGGCGCGGTTTCTTCCGCCGGGGTTAAAAGCACCTCGCCGTCCGCCCGCGGACTGGTTACCACGGCACCTATCGCCGACTCCAGCCGGGCCACCAATAGCAAGTCGCCGGCCATATAGGGAGGCGTTATTCGCTGATTACACTGAACGTCCCTGGCGTCCTCGTCGCTGCCGTCACCAAACTCGCTACCGGGGTCGTAATAGAACGCATGTCGCTTTTGATGCGACTCGTGTTCCACCCGTTCGTCAAAATCGGGGAAATGTATCCGGCTAAGCTTTTCGGCATCGCCGTCCTCGATTGGTTCGTAATCCTGCTCGACTGCTCGCAGCAGCCACGGCATGGCCACGCTGGTTGATTTGACGTAACCGTGAACCCAGGGATCCCAGAGTTCGCATTCCAAATACTGGTAATGAATGGCCTTAATCCGTGCAACGGCTATCCATGGCGGTGATGGTTCGCGCCCAATGACCTGCGCCCCCGATACGCCGGGCGGCATCGGCGAGCCAAACAGATTCGGCACGGGAGTCTTGAAATGCGGCGCGGCGGCTCGTCGTGTACGCTGTGCCATTGTCTTAACTCATAACCCATTGCGTTGCCCCGGCATCCCCCATCGCCAGGATCATTTGTCCAAACTCCTGCATCGCCGGTGCC
>Ga0307928_10001035_pt1 | contig 20923 bp, 25 predicted proteins | sample AceLakmetagen232_FD_201815 | JGI IMG/M metagenome (GOLD analysis project Ga0307928, IMG submission 201815) | Saline water microbial communities from Ace Lake, Antarctica - #232 | ecosystem: Environmental > Aquatic > Non-marine Saline and Alkaline > Saline | place: Antarctica: Ace Lake... | reverse complement strand
CATTTGTGTTGCTCGAGATTTTGTCCATTTTGTTTTGAATGCACAACCTGACGTCATGCTCTTTGAATATCCACTCCAAGAGCTCCAATCCGAAACGACACAGTCTGTCTTTGTAGGCAACCACAACTTCTTCGACAGCTCCTCGCTTGCATTGTTCCAAAATGGACAACAATTCGGGTCTCTTCCAGTTGAGCCCACCGACAACGTGGTTCGGGTGCGCTTGTTGGAGGTCGTTGATTTGTCTTTCAAGGTCCGCTTTTTGGTGATGGGACGAGACTCTTGCATAGATGATACATCGACGTTGTTGTTGGATGATTCGTCGTTTGGCTGCAGATGTGGTCGTACTGAGTCCTGACATGAGCTCTTCGAACTGTTCACAACAATAGAGTCGTTTTCCACCTGGCATTCGAATGCATTCGATTTGTCCATTGTTCGCCCACGAAACTAACGTGGATGAGTGAATGTGTATGTTGTAGAGCGTCTCGATCCTCCGATGTGACTCATAAGACATGTTTAATTCGAAGAAATGTTGGTTTACTTGGTTGTGTTTTTTATTATGAAAATATCCGAACTGGAAACCAAGTATCCCGCGTTTTAAGTCCGCGCACTTTAGATCTTTCTAGAACTCACACGTGGAGATCTGGCGGGAAATCGGACTTGCACGCGATTTTCGCGGATTTCTCGATTATAGGTATTTCAGTCCAACGGTACTAAACCAACAATTAATTCGAACTGATGGGTCGTCTCCACCCGTACCTAATACCCCAGCACCCGTACCTAATACCCCAGCACCATATGTACCACCATACACACCAACTGTAGTCCCAAACGCGGATGATGTTGAATTTTTGTACAGGGTCTTAGAGAACCTTCAATGTATTTTAGAGAAGATATTGGCACGTTGGCCTTAGAGAGCAAACGTGACCAAAAACTCGCCAAATACTTCCAACATCGACCCTCTACCACTTCCAAAACGCAAACGCTCGATCAAACGCATTAGCAGACTGCGGTGGGTTGAGACCACTTGTCATACGTGTAAACCAATGACTACCATACCCATTTGGCCACTTTCCAGGGTAACTAGCAACACATTCCATCGTGTTCCAATGTACGACTGTCGGGAGCCAGCTATATGTCTTATTTTGTGTACAGTCGTCGCTCACCAACCCAAACAGTCTATGGTACTTTTTAGGCTCGTTGTAAATAGCGTGGGTGTTTCGTGCAATATACAACACCGGGTGATCATCGGACCATTCTAGTTGTGCTTGTGATGTAACCCATTTACCCATTTTTGAAGTATGAGCGCTCATGTACGCGCGATTAAACACCCTTGACGTCGCATTGAGATGTACTGTAAAACTCTCCGAGTCCATGACGTGCGAATCGGCATTGTCGTGCTTTGCCAGGTAGTTGCGTAACACTTGGCTCTTGATGATTGTCGGTTGATACGAATAGAACATTGTGTAACGACAGAATAGCTCGTTTGTTTCGGGTATTATGCCGGTTGCAGTGTACATTGGTGTTGATATTTGGGAAGACGCGCCGATTGGACGTGGTACGCCCAACCAACGAAGCTCGCTTGTGCTAGGTTTGTGGCAGATATTCGTGGTTGTCAATTCACCAACATTGTTTATTAAATTCCCATGTTCCTCGTTGTATAGTTGACACTCGAGCAAAAATGAATTGATGCTACACGGACCGTTGTCTTCGTTTTCGTGGAACCGGCAAAGTGGTTTGTATTGTTCGATTTCGGTGTCGTTCATTGTCTTACAATGTGGCTATAGAATTTAAAACGCGTGTTGCCAATATCCAGGCAAATAATTCTGTGTCTGTTTATTAAATCAGAAAATCATGGACATGATCAAACAGAAACCTATGTGTTTTGCTCTCCCAGTTGGGCTCTTTATTCTTTTAACACCAGGTTTGTTTTTCGAGCTCAACCCATCCATGGGTCGATACAAAATAGAGTTCCGACAGTCAATGATCGCTATGACACTAACACACGCTGCAGTTTTCCTGCTTGCCTATGTACTAATCCGTAAGATGTACCCAGCCATCTATGGTGACCCAGAACCAATGTACGAAGAATCAGCCTAGATAAATCCAGCTGCTGATGCCTCTTCGTTGCAATCCATGCCAAGAACGCACTTGTCAAGGTCTCTGTTTTTCACCAATTGAATTTGATCAATCTGGAGAATTGGGCTAAATTCAGCCCCAGAACCAAACCAAACACCCTTAAAAGTAAACAACGATTTAACAACACACTCTTTTTCAATCGAATCGGGGACAATTTCCTCTAAATCAGGGCCGTACGCTTTACACCTCCATTGACTGAACGCCTTTGTCGTCTTCAATTTGAGCATGGGTGGGTACTCTTGGCCGTTTTTGCCGACTCTGGTCGCTGTAGCTCCTTTGTACATCGACTGTAGAAAGTCCTTGTTGCCAGCCTTGATTACTGGGTTGGTGAATAGTTGCTCACGACGCGCGAATATCTCATTCAAAATTTTAATGTCGAGTTTCTGCATTGTCTTGTAAAATGCCTCATAATCACTACCGTCTGCTATATCCATGTACGACAACGATAGAGTGTACTTGATGTTGCCAGCTGGGTCGGCAACGCATTGCTGGGTGTTGGGTGCTTTGTATGGCGCGAGACCCCAAAGAGCCATCATACCTGGAGCTTTGATCTTAATGTCGACCACCTCCATGTGACCATCTGCGAATGGTAGTTGATACATGAAATCTACAACTTGACCACTGTTGTATGGGTGGTGCTTCTGAACAACGATTTTGTTGACGTCGAATGCATGGAACGAACCATCATGATAAAGAATCTTTGGTAGCTTATAATCCGTAAAGTCAATAGTAGAGTATTGTGCGAGATTTGAATGGTTCATGGTGATAATATATGTAATTCGATGTTTGTTATACAGTTGCAAACGAAAATATGATGGACGTTTAGCGCGCGCACATAAATTCAAAAACATAGCGGGCGGGAAAAGTCGATGGGCGGGAAAGTCGGGGATTGCACACACAACACAAAACACAAACACGATGAACACCGAGTGTAGTGATGATAGTGCCACACAACGCATGCTAAGTCACATTACACCACAGAAGGCTCGATCGCGATCTGTACCCAGAAGCCAACCCAAGGACATCAAGGTCGCTTACAAACTAGCAAAGGATGATAAAATGTCTTGTCCTTGTTGGCGCCCATACAAGGAATTTAACGCCTCACAACTCTGCATGGATATGAACATCCCGCACTTCGAACTGTGACTGATTTCACACGATGATCTGTGTTTCTCTTCTTGTCGAATATAAAGAATATAGCCTCTTCAAGCGCTGTGTTGTCGTTGTTATCGCGTACAGTCACCTTCATCGTATTCTTGTTTATCTTACCGTCGCCGTTCCATGTTTCAACAAACACCAAATTGTCAGTGTTCTTGGACATTTGCGCCTTTACAGCCCAGTTGTGTGGCTTGATTTCATCCAACACACTGCCTTTGATGCGTAGTTTCATGCGATACCACCACCGGTGTAGATTATACGACACGACGGCCTTGCATGTGACTGTTGAATTGGATGGAGGCGTCCCAGGCTGCGTTGGTTCGGGCGTCCCAGGCTGCGTTGGTTCGGGCGTCCCAGGCTGGGTACCGGTTTGTCCCGGGGTCCACCAGTTATTAGACATGACCATCATCGACAAGAGACGCACTGCGTCAGTAAATTGATTATCCAATGAATTAGTTGACACGCTTGACCAAATTGAATTGAGAAACGATTGGTATGACGAGTGTGTCATTGCTGCCACCCCGAATGCCGCCTGCCAGCTCTTGTCAGTGCCAAATTCGTATTCAGTGCCGTCTAGTTTGTACGTACTGCCAATAATACCATTCGCGTTTCCGCCACTCTTTGCCTTTATCCACGTAGTTAGTTTTTGCATTGCGGATGTACAGCGGCTGTCACCACTCATAGCACAATCAGTACCAATTCTCCAGGGTGTGCGAAACGCGTTCCACGAAAACATACCATCGGTTGGTCCCTCGAGGACAGTTGAAGATACAGGTTTTGGGCTGCTGGGCATCCCGGTGATAAAATCAGGCAAGAGACCTGTATTTGAGGCGTAATTGTCTTGCAAAGAGGCAATGAGGTCGTACGAATTGTCGAGTAGATTCTTCCATGTGTTGTCTTTGGTGTAGTGGTAAAATGCGCGGAGGTGTTGGGGTACAATGTCAGATGAGCGTGCCAGTACACTGTATGGAGTTCCCGATGATTTAGCCCAATCACCTATGTATAAATAATCACCATTACCGTGTACGAGGCAATTGCGAATTGCGCCGATGATGTTATTGTAGTGTTGTAGATAGTTGACGGCGCCATTACTACCCCATTGTTCGTGTGCTATGAGATACGAGTAGGCAATGTCCATGTCGCCATCTGTGGCACTATCATTTCCTTCTACGTCCTTGCAATTTGTTTGTTTCCATGACATTAGATAATTACACACACCAGACATGTGGTCTAGGTAGTAGTCGTGCATGCCGTTGAAAATAGATTGTGCATTAGAGTCGCTCCCAGCCATCATTGCGGTCATGATCATTCCGTAACCGTGTGCCTCTGAAACAGTGCTACTCGAGCTGTGTTCCAACCAATATCCACCACAACTGTCCTTCAGATATGCACCCTTGTATTTGTTGTACAGTGACAACACTTTCGAGTCCATTGTCGTTTGTGTGTCAACTGATGGGAATATTGCGCTGTTTGCGTATTGTCCATGGTGAGAACCGAATGGATGTTGTGGTGCTGCGGAAACGATCGACAACACTGCGCCTATGGCAACAATTGCTATAAGCATTACTTTCTTGAACACAGACCAAGCCATTATGTTTGTTCTATATACACATTTTAAAACGTTCTATTTTATCGCGCTTGTGTCATATTAGCTATAAATTTAATTAAAGCGGTAATATTATACCAATGGATTGTACGTTTGTGTGATTTGATGGTATATGTTGCTGTGTTGTCGGTGCAGACACGACGAGTCGTCGACAGGCGCAAATCAGTTGGGAATGTGGGTGGTTGAAATTCATACACATCACAGGTAGACATTTGCGCGTTAATAAATAACACATATAGAATAATAATGCTTAATACAATTGACGAGTCAGCACACCGAATCTTAGAAACGATACGGTGCGTTTTTCCCGTTATGGGCGAAATAACAATGACTTACAAACGAGATGGGTTTTGCGAAGAACTATCTATTTTGGCGGGAAACGAGCCAAAGAAACTATGCGTGGTTGTGGTCTCCCTTTATAAAATTGCCGCAGAACACGATGAACATGATGAACATAAACAGAGGTCTTGACGTTTTAAGCAGCGCGGTCGCACAACACAAGAACCCAGTTGTACCACCACCAACAAACGCACGAAGTCCATTGCATGTTGTTTTGGATTCAGGAATGAATGCCGTGGACTCGTTGGAATTTGACGACGACGACCAAGACGACAACAGCGAACAGCTGACTTTGGTGGATATAGGGAATGGATTTTGGTGGCAACGGATACCAAGCGACGACACTCCTGGATCGTTTCGGCTACCAAGAGATCGAAAATACAAGCATATGGGTGTAGTGGTGGATTGGATCATGGCGAAAACGGGATCAAATGAAAAACAATCACGTGATATGTGGTACAAGATCAAGAGGGTGGTCAAAATCGATTACAAGTCTGTCAAGACGTCAAACTCGTTGCTTGCAATTGCAGAGGCAAAACAAATATACATCGTCTTGCAACAACTCCCCAAGAAATACCTTGGTGGGTTGGAGACGTTTCGCGACCGTGTTTTATATCCGTCGATTGCAATCAAGAGAAAGATGTCAATGGGCACACAGACTCAACACGCGGGTGACCCGATTGACGCGAGTATATCATTGCTGTTGGCAAATGATGGTATAATGCAGAAACGCATGCGTTTGTATACAGCGGCAAAGGATATGTTCACTGGGATATAATGATGTGTGTGGTGTGAAATTGTTTAATTAAATACTTTAAATATCTTATAAATGCGACTTTGATCAAACAAAGTGTATCTTGTCCAAAGTGAAGAATTCGGCGCACTGCGTTCTGAGTCGTATGAATTTTATCTTTACTTCTACTATATCTCTCAACATGTCTAAAATTTACACCAAGAAGGGCGATCGTGGCAAATCAGCGCTAATCGACAATGTACAACTCGCAAAACACAGCCCGGTTTTCCAGGCACTTGGTGATATCGACGAATTAAACGCGCAAATCGGAGTATCGCTTGGGTATATAAACAACGACGAAGACATGAGAAAGATGCTCTGTGCTGCCCAAAACGTGTTGATCGAAATCGGAAGTCTCGTGGGTGGTGTGCGAATAAGCCACGAAGGTTGCATGTCTGCTATTCACGACATGGAACAATACATAGACACATACCAGTCAAAGCTAGAAAAGCAATCATCATTCGAACGACAAGTTGCTCATATACATGTAACTAGAGCCGTGTGTAGACGCGCAGAACGAGCCATATGTCTATTGAACGAGAACAAACCAATGCCATTGTGTGTACTCGAGTTTATGAATAGGCTTGGCGATTACTTATTCATGGTTGCTAGAATGATAGCTTGTCCTAGACATCTTTAAAACATATCCTCTAAACGCATTCGTTTTTGCGTTGTAGGTCCTGCAGGGACATAAACTCCCCGGAACTCGCGAATATCAAATCGCTCGAGCAAAGGTGCAAGGAACTTAGGGTCTGACCAAATATCTCTTGGATGATAATTAGACGTAACTATAAACGCCTCAGGACGGAGGAACGAATGACCATTCTTCACCTTGGCGGTGAACCTCCACTTATCAGTCCAAAGCTTCAGATCATCTCCAATACGCTGACCAGCATCCAGACCAAGGTTATCCATATAAGCAACCTTTTCACCTTGATAAAGACCCCACCAGGAATCACACGACTTCTGAAATGCATCGGGATATGTTGTATTTACATAATGGCTCTTGCCTGTACGACTAGCGCCCCAGATCCAGAGACCACAAACATCAGTTCTAGGTCTGCTATTTATAGTTACAGGCCTAATAATTGTGTTCTGTTTATGGGGGTTTGTGCTTTTCTCACCCAGCTATTATCATATAAGAGATAAGAGAAAACGAACGAAGCGACAGCGTACAACCAATAGCTTGTTGGAAATCAAACTAATACCACCATTGGTTCGTGTGGTTGAAGAGTTTGTGGAGGTGCGAATCTACAGTGTATAAATCTCAACGGTGAAGCTATGTTCGACGGTGTTGAAATCGTACAGCGTGTTATCGTCCTTGCGAAACGACACAAAGAACCGATCTAACTTCGCTAGTGGCGTGTCGTAAATTCTGGCGTTCTCTGCAAACGAATAGAATGATACAGCTCGAGGTGGGATGTTGAAAACGATCTTGGCGAACACATCTTGCACATTGTCGTCGTTTGTTACCGTCTCCAAGCCACGTAAACACATGTAAATGTAATTCTCACCCGACAATTTAACAACGTCGTCGCTAGTTGTAATTAAAATACCAGCAGCGGAATCCGTGTTGTCAAATCCAAGTGGGAAATGTGCGTTCACGAGCGTATTTGCTCCAGTTGCCCATAACATTTGGAATGTGTTACCATCGACTCTATCAATTTGGTAGTGCATGGAACTCGCTAAATAGGTGCACGTGAAAATAACACCCATACCAGCACCACCACAAGCCAAGTTCATTTGCAGGTTGATTTCATTAGCTAGGTTGTTTGCTGTGTACGTTCCAGGTGTGATGGTCGCAGCGACCACACCAAAGACACCAGCTGCGTCGAAATCGATGACGTTATTGGTAGCGTTTAAAACGTACTCGGTGTTTGGGATCTCGGCTGTAATCAATCGAATCATTTTGATGTTGCTTTTGAGTGGAAACCACGCTTCGTATTGAGCCGGGTTTGTGCTGTTTCGTTTATTGCGGGAATCAATGCAAATTACCTCCTTTTTGTACAAGGCGGACTCGGCAATCGAAGAAGGTGAACTAGCCATGTTTATTTGTAAGAAAGATTTTATTATACGAATGAAACACTATGCGTGTCTACAAGAGAGGTAGATAATCAATTGTCCTGCGGTTAGTGCGTCAGCAGCCAGTGTTAATATGACATTTTCATTTACAGTGGCACTGTTGGTAAACACGGCGCTTACGTCACCGTATTGTGGGTTACCAGTCAACGTGAACTGAGCTACACCCTCGTCGGTGTTGAACACAGCTGCGTTTCCGGCACCATTGGTACCAAGGCTGATGGTTGAGGCACCACCAGTTGTGGGTGCAACAACAACGCGGAGTTCGCTCTTATACACTTCGAATCCGGCTGGAATCTGTAGAGCGACGGCGGTACCAAGAGCGTTAAATGCGTGAGTACCAATGGCAGCAGCGGTTAAATCACCGGTGTCGCCAACCAAAACGAATTGCTGTTCAACGTTGTTTACGCTGACACACTCGACGTTGTTGAAGCTTTGACTTGGGACGATATACCCGAGAGCGTTTGTGACACTAGACATGTTGTTAGGCTTTAGTTGATACACAGAAAATAATTATTTGCGACAGTTCGTGTGTTATTATAGTTTGATATACTTAGCGATAGGACGGTGTGTTGTTCTTGGCAATTTGCATATTGTTTTTGTGAGCGCATCCCCACAGTAGCTGTATATTTCTAGGTTTAGTCGTATAGCTTGAGGGATTGTACGATTGTAAATGTAGTCGATCAAGTTTTGATTGTTTGTTTCTGATAACTCGCCATGGAAATTCTTAAACGGGCTGTGTATCTTTTTGAATTTTTTGGTGAGGTCGATTTCGTAATCGCGGGTGCATGGGTTCATTTCGTTGGTTGTCACTAACACACGACGGATTTTGACCGCTGAATCGTCGCTTTGAAATCCATGTAACATGTTGCGAATTGCAGGTTTGGTGTACGTGTTTATTAGAGTGTCCGATGTGCCAAAGTATATGTATTTCTTTCCATTAAGCCTATAATCGACGCGGTTTTGTGGTTTTTCAACGATGTCCGTGATGACGTCAGACGTATCAAAATAATCCCTGACCAATTTGATTGTGTATAGAACATTGACATAAGTCTTTTGAAATATATCGTTTAGGGTCATATCCCATACACTGTTGTTATTCATGGTGTTACGTTAAAAAGCAGAGATATTTTATCTTTGCTATACAACACACGATGACAAATCGCTGAAATGCGTTGGTTCGTAGTATAATTATATCTTTGCATGTTTCAAGGAAGATGTCTTTGGTATCCGATCTGCGTGCTGTTGCAACGTCGCCAGAGAGTGGCATTAAAAAGTGCAATGACGGCAAGCTAAGATTTGAAACCGATGCGCGTGTCGTCGATCCCGAAGTACCACCAACAACTGAAGATCGCGAACCAGCAGTGGCGAAGGGGACAACACTCCGATTGACACGTGAAGTAGCGCCACAAAGTGTACCTGGACAGAAATGGGCAGTAGTTGTTTTTGTTGGCCCTGAATGTAGCGATAAAGCTGACCATTTCGCAATGAGCATACTTGGGGTGTTTGAAACGATTGACGACTGCAAAGACTTTATTCAATCTTTAAGAGGACCGTACTCGACATTTAATAATTACGATCTGTGGATTGTGTTGATGAATAGATTTCTACAGCTACCACCTCCTTTGACATCAGACGAACCTCGTAATTGTTTACCACCAGATAGAGGCACCAACAGAATCAGAACTTTCGTCGGTGTCGTCAACAAAGACACGCAAACCGAACCACCCACGCTGTATCAAACAGTTTTGCAATACGTAGACAAAGTCGCTGGATACGTATACAAAGTCGCTGGATATTTTAAAGGGGTACCACCAGTGATCCCGGTGGTACCAGTGATCCCGTGACTAATGCTCGGTAAAAACACACGCACACACAGAATGAGAAGCGTAAAAGTATTTGGCGACCAAGATTTAGGGAGTGTTTGTGGGCGTTGGCTCGTGGCACCCAATGGAACAAACTTCCAATTCCAGTGTGAGGATGGAAAGGATGCATTCAACAAGTCTTTGGATAAGTGGTGGGATGGATACAATGGTGAATCGTGCGTTGTTGTTCGTGGTCTCGACAAGTCTAATCGTGGATTGGCCCACGAAATACGCACGTGGGGCGATGCTTACTACTTCCTCGCCGAGTGTAGGCGGTCGACGATTCAAATTCGACCTAAATGCGTAATTGTCATTTCGCCATTTTATATTGACGAGATCTGGGCGGACAAAAAGATGAGAGCTGGACTGCATAGAAGATTTAACGAGAAGCGTGAGCGCGAGGCGGACGTGGTGTGTGCGGACCACATCAAGCAAGAGGTCGAAGAACGCAAACACGAGGTTGAAGAAGACACACGCATACTTGACCATTTCGAAGCTGTTATGAAGGCGAATAAAGTACCGATCGCGATCTAACTGGGCATCATGGCGATCTCGCTGCATCTGTACAAAAACTGAATGACGAAATGGGCGAGGGTGGTTTTACTTTTATAATGTAGTGTGTGTGTGGATTATGTATGGATAGAGTAAAAACATGCGAGGCAAACCACGACTACGAAACCGTCCACGGTGTGTTCGGTGTGCTGCGATTAATATGAATGGCGAGCAATGCAAGCGGGCGTCGAGTTGTAGAGTTCGATGTATGGGTTTATGTTTTCAACACTCTTGTTTTTATCAAGGTCGTGGTCTTGGTTGTAGAGTAGCTTACAAACAAACTAGTGCTAGTACAATAGGTGATGGCCTTGCTGTACGTCGGTCAACGATTGCTAGGGCTGGAAATGGGTTATTTGCAACTAAAAAGTTTTGCAAGGGAGACATTATAACACGTTATGATGGTACAGTGATTAGCGTCGAAGAGGCAAGACGCATAGAACGGGCTGGTAGACATTCCCATTTGCGATCGTTGGTGCCCATGCGGTCTGTGATTGACGGGTTGAAAACATACCCCGCTCGTCGTGGTGTTGGTGGTGCAAGTTATGCCAATGATGGTATGTCTGCGGATATAAACAATTCCAAGTTTGTAAAATTAGAAGTCTCTCGTGCCAACCCAGAAACGCACATATACTTGAAAGCAACCAAAACAATTGAACGGGGCAGCGAAGTATTTGTAGCATATGGACGTGATTATTGGAGACGATTTGGCGTGTAAGTGCGGGCGATTTGATGTGTAAAATACCACGCGTGTTATATAACACAATGAACGTGGTTACAAATAAGATAGATGATGCGTTCTTTGACACTGAATCTTCCAATGTAATAAAGCGCTATGGTGCAGTGCGAGTCGAGGAACCACGCATAAACGACGACGAGAAATCACTTCACCCCTTTGTTTCGAGCTTGTTACAACGTAAAGAATGTGACCAACTTACAGACGAGTGGTTTGCTAAACGTCTGACGTGTATAACTGCCACTGATGTCGGTTCGATTGTCGGACACAACCCGTATAGATCACGAGATGACATTGTGAAAAAGAAACTGGGTCAAGGCGAAGAAGCAAACAAAGCTGCTCTCGAAAGTCCCGCTTGTCAGTGGGGTATGAGTCATGAGAGTCTTGCAGGAAAGATTTATAGTCAAGTAAGCGGAAACGAGCTTGTGTCAAATTGTGGTTTTTATTCTCACCCCAAATATGAGTGGTTGGGTGCAAGTCCGGACGCTATAATACGAAATCAACCAATTCTCGTTGAAATCAAGTCACCGTATCGCGCACGCATAAAACCCGGTGTGATAAGGAGTTATTACTACGATCAAATACAATTACAAATGGAAGTCTGCGATATGGACGTCTGTCACTTCGTTCAATGTGTTCCGAGCAGCGCTTTTCAAAATGGACAGATAAACATCCAAGTCATCCCACGCGATCGAATCTGGTTTAAAATGTTCTTCCCGCTGTTGGCCAAATTCCACGAAGAAATAATCGTACGACAAAAGGAGAAACGTATCACGACCGAAAAGGTGTTGGCGTTATCGTCATCGTCGACACCAGTTCACATTGAAGACGTGCAACCTGTATATCCGGCGCTGTACGACGTCACTACAAAGGGTGGGCCGTTAGACATAATTCTGTCTTAGTCGCGCATATCAACCGAACCTAGTCGCGCATATCAACCGACTTTGAAGGCTCTTTCTTGGTTTTCTTGGCTTTCTTGCGGATGCTCAGCGTCTTCTTGGATGGTTCGTCTGATGCCTCTTCTTGTTGTTTGTCTGTGACGAATGTGCACATATCGGAAACGAGAACTGGCCACTCGTCGTCTAAGTTGTGGATCTCGCCGAATTCAACTGCGCGACGTTGTACTATTTCAATGGTGATCTTTGGTTTCTTTACTGTGGTTTTAAGTTTAATGTCGTAGTCGTCGCTGTATTCGACCTTGTCAAATTTATTTACGGTCATGAAAGATGCAATCGACTTGCGTAACTCAGCATATCGACGTTTGAGTCCTTTATTGGTTGCGGCAGTTTCCTCGAGAGCTTTCTTGATCTCGGTCATCTCCTCTAGTTCGACCTTGAATCCAACCTTTAGTTGATCTATTGAAGCTGCCATTTTAATACTAAATTACAAAATTTTCAATCTACATCCAACGCACTAAGTGTGTTTAGCTATAGAGATAAACGCGTACGAACCACTGAAAGCAAAGCTAACGTTGATCATTTCAAAGTAAAAATTCCTTGGAGTTGTGTATTTTAATTAGTGACATTTTGACAAAGACCATATGTTGTTGTTTGTCGACACACGCAATCAAATGTACTCGATCTCGCGCTGACCACCCTTCAGCGGCTTAACATCTGTCTTGTTTTGTACGTAAGCGTCAAAAATGCGAGAGTTTTGCATGAAACCGGGTTGTTTGGTAAACACGCCATCGCGAATCGACCTTGGCTCGCCACGGGTATCACGTGTCGTGTTGCTCAAAAATGGCACAGACGAACCCGCTCTCTGGATGGATTTGATATTAGTCAACGGGTTAACCGTTGGGAGGTTTGACGGGACCGCCAAATACTCCTTCTTGGCTTTTGGGGCAGGAAATCCACCTTGTTCCATGTCACCGTAGTTTTTAGCGTACATGGCTTCTTGTTTACCGAAGTTAAAATTGGCAACCTGAGAAAGATCAGGCTTTTTTGGGGCAGCGCTGATTGGCTGAGTTACCATGTATTCGTTTCCTTGTGCAGAACCCATGATGTGTTTAGTGTTCACAAAGAAATTATTTTATCATCCTACCTACAACGCTCTTAAAGTTATCAGATCCGAAATACAACGATCTATCAGTGTATTACCATCTCGCAAATAACACACAATTTTAGCTAGTTCTCGGGTGTAATAATCACCTTCTGTGTCGTCGTCGTCAACGAATCGAGTTGGCGTCTGCGAGCGTTTCGCGTACTCTCTACACACTATGGAGATGTCCATTGGCGACAAGTTCAAAAAAGCGCGGCAGAATGGAACTCCCTTCCTCTTCGACAAGACAGCGAACACTTCAAACAGCAATTTCTTTACGCGGTTTATTTGTTCGATTGTGTGGTGCAGAGTCTCGTTGCAGAAATGATCGTAATACGACGTCTTGGTGTTTTGTCCCGCATGCAAGTTGAAAGCGCCAAAGTCTGTTGGTTGTTTTCGTGCTGTTAGTTTCACAGCTTTCAGTTCTCGGTTTATTTTATTACGAATTGACGTCCATTCCATTTTACAGTTACAGTTTAGAATGTCAAAACTCGGGATGCTTTTACTGGTGAGCGTTTTGATTTTGATTTTGGAAGGGGTTGTGGGGGTGGAGCAATCGCTTGAGGGTCCTTTTGCTCGTCTTCTTGTTTCCTTAATTGTTTAATGACCGCTTGTTCCATTTCTTCGAGCTCCTTGTCCTTGGCTGCCGACTTTTGCACCCCCTCGCCAGGGGGTTCCATTGTACCAATTTCACCATTTGAAGGCGGGCGTCGAACGGTCTTGAGATTCTTTGGCATGTTTCTTGCCATGTGTTTAGCGTAGTTTTGCATGGCTGTTGTGTAGGCGGATTTGAACAAAATAAGACTGAGATGGACAATTGGATTGATCTTCATGTGCGAGCCATACTGGTCGTAGATTTCAAGCAACACAATGTTGATTTCTTGCCGCTGTTTGCGGATTTCATCGTCGAACCCTGTCAAGTCGATTTTCATCAGCGGGTACATCTTTGAAAGGACCTCGAGGGTGCCACATACAGCAACGATACCGGTGTACAGGAGTGATGCCACTTGTTGGCTGCGGTATCGATACTCAAGACGGTCATTCAATGTTTCGAGTTCGTCCAATGATGCCTTTGGGTCGTAAAGAATGACATCTGCGCCCATTACGGCTTTTTTGCGTTCGAGTTGTTCGAGCACGCGTGCTCTGTTCTGGCGGACATCATCACCACGGGTGTGTGGTTCCTCGTCGACAATGTCCTCGTCGTCGTAGCGTCCCATTTCATCGTCAAACTCGTCACCATCGTCGTTGTCTATTATCTCACCTTCCTCTAGCGGTGAAAGTGAACGCTTTGGTTTTTTGTGATGGTGGTGGCGACGACTACCCCGCTTTCGCTTCTTTTGTCTAGCCTCTAGTTCTGCAGCGTCGTTGACCATCTCTGTTGCTACGACGCCAATGTCCTTTTGAGCAATCTCAGGGTTGCATTTTTCCTCGTTGATAAACAAACTCATGTCGTCTGCATTTTGACGTTCAAACCCGGGAGGTTCTCTGGGTATCATGTCTACCGACGAATCGTGCACCGACGAAGGAGCCGTGGTTGGCGACGTGGGCCGTTTGCTACCACCGAATTGCAAATCACCTGGTACGTCGATTATCGATGTTTCGTTGTCGTCACTGTAGATTTCTATTCCACTACCACTCATTTGATTGTATAACACACACACAAAAAAATACTTCTACAACGAGCGCGCACACGTCGCTCTAAAATTGCGTAACAGCGCCTTCCTTGTCAATGCCCCGTTGGGTGTACGGCTTATTCCACTGTGTGTACTCGGCTGCAATTGGTTTTATTTGCCTGGACTCGTATACCTGCCGTATTTTGTGTGTTGATTCCAGACCTGCTACACCGAGGACGTCTTGTTGGGCGTGGGCTATTGGCTTTCGACCGTCTATGGTTTCTTTACGTCTGGGTTTTTGTTCGTAGCGGTTTGTCAACCGAGGTGCCATGTCCGCGTCTATGTGCTTAGACGCACGTGGCTTATATCCTTCAACCCTGCGACGTGGGATACTCGTCTCTGGTTTTGCGATGGGTGCGTTTATTTGGTGGTTTGTTAGCTGCGGCGCGCGGGTCATTTGTATGTCCCTGCGTTTCAATTGCGATTCCAATTGGCGACTTGGTGCCACGCTGGTTGTAGCGGCGTATGGTGTAAAACTATTGCGACTACCCGACGTACCGCCGTTTTTGCGAATGTTATGTTGTAAATACGGTATACCGGTGCGGTTTGCTGTGTGTTGTGTTTTGTCAGTGGGCCATACACGCTCGGCGTTTGTGTACGATTCGGGTATTTTGCCTTGTGCGTTTAGAAAGTCGGTCTTCTTTAAAGTTATGTGTTTTAACACCTCGGCGCGACTTAAATCCGGGTGATAGCTACGCACGTTGCCTATTTCTGGTTCCTGGTTCGCAGGCAACTCTGAACGTCCACGATAGTATTGTTGTCTGAATATGGGTGTAAATTCAGTTGCTGAGTCGGGAAACGCGGTCGTTGCAGACTCGAGGAACGTGTCACGCTTGTCAAAATATGGCAACGTGATGACATTTTCATTGCGACCAATCATATTGGTTTGAACGGGTGTTTGGACGCTATAGCCAGTTTCAATGTCTAATTTTTCTTTGTGCATGGTGGTTTTATTATATATATACATAGTGGCAAGAGCCGCGACTCCAGCTGCGACTATAACATATTCGTCCTTCATAGTGCTTCTTTAACTGCACCATACATAAAACAAATACACAAAACAAAATCTACTCTAGAACTAACGTTGGCATTTCAACAGCGATTGCTTTCTTTGCACGCTTTCTCTTTGGTTTCGCCTCGACCTCAGATTTCGCCTCGACGTCGGTGGCGTCCTTTACAACAACAGCCTTTGCCCTTTTAGTGTAGCGCCTCTTCTTTCTGGGTGGTTCCTCGGCGACAACTGGGACGTCGGTGGATGGCTCTGGGGCGTCGGTGGATGGTACCTTTCTCTTTCTAGTCTTGACAACAACAACTTCAGCTTCCTCGGCGACTTCAGCGACGACAACCTTCTTCTTGGATACACGGGGCTTGCGAGGCTTGACAACCTTCTTTTTGCGCTCTACCTTTGGGATTTCGATGGTTGGTAGTGGGTTATCGACGCGAACAATGCTTGGATCTTCTGGTTCGTCAAAGATGCGATGTTCCTCGGGGATGATATCACCCCAGTCGTTGACAATAGTCTGGAAACGAGTCATAACCTTGCGCATGTCCTCTGGCTTTACAATCTTAAAACGACTTAGACGCAAGAACCCACTATCTCTACAAGCTGCAAACCATGCGGTGATTCTCGGGCTTTGGGTTTCAGTTTGGGGGCACATGCCATGGTCGATAGGGATGATACGATTACCAAACATGGAAGGGTCACACCAAAAGTCGTAGATGGTGTCGTGTAGCGCTTCATCACCGGCTTTAAAGTCGTCAATCAATTTCTGACGTTGGGCGGTGATGTTCTTGGTGAGAGGCGATCGTGGAGTTGGTGCGTTGCCAGATGCATCATCGACTAGCATCATATGGTTGTTTTCACGACATGCCAAGACATAGGCAGTGAATTTGATTGCGTGTGCAACGAGTGTCGACTTCTTGATTTTACGAGCTGATTGCAAAGACTCTGGTACCTTTCCCGCCCATTCAACTAACAGTTCTTCTTGTCTGGCTTTGCATGCAGTATGCTCAGGTGTGCCCTTTGCAGGTAGCTTCTTAAAAGCACCCTTCTTTAGATACCCATTCTCCATACACGCAAAGTACCAAGCTTTAAGGCGAGGGTTTCCATCGATGGCGCTCCGTTTCTTAATGCTTTTCAGTCTTTTTAGCTTGAGCTTGCGGTGACGAGGAGCTTCAACGGGGACTGACTCGACAGACTCGATGGGTTCGACGACGACGGCTACGGCAGACTCGGTGACAGATGCCATGTTTGGTTATATAGGCTAGCAACACAATTTTATGTCGCTTTTCAACGCGGGTGGGAAAAAAGAGCGTCGTCGACTTATAACACGACATGTTGCGTTTTGATCAACTCGGTGTTGTTGTAATCAGCTGATCGGGTGTCTATGGGATACCGCCTTACTATGCACGTTTTCTGTGTTATTGGTTTTATTGGTCGCTCGCATGCACACGGTCTGGATGCAAATTCTTCTTTATACGACACTTGGTTGAATTGGTTCGAGTCGATGGCTCGTTTTGGCACGGCTACATTTTGAGACGTGAACAACACATTGGGGCGTTGTTGTTGTCTTTTCATTGAATTTAAACGAGCAACGCTGTACATTAAATCATTCATGTTTAATGTTATGCAAAGAAAATAGGGTTTTATTGTTTTTTATCGTCTGGTTGTGGTGTGAATTTCATTACCAATTCAATTGCCGCGAGGACTATGAATGTCAATGCGACAAGCGAGAATAGTTTATACGCAAATTTATCACGGTTTGGCATGTATAGGAATATAACTGAGAAGATTTCAACCCATGCGCGATCCAATGTTTTCTCAAACATATCTCGACCTTTGCGGAATAGCGTTTGTATTGTGCGTTCAGCGCTCTTTGCCATTTGTCTTTAACAACGACATATAGAATTTGATTCGTGAGACACTAAATGCACGAAAAGATAGTCGAAGCGAACTTGGATTTGCATTGGAACTGGTACAAGCTGACACAACACGACAAGATCTCTAATATGTTCATTGAGAAGCACCACGACAAGCCATGGGATTGGAAAGCGTGTTCCGGCTTCAGACAAAAGTCTCGCCTTTCCCGAGACTTTATAGCAACACATCCGGACTTTGACTGGGATTGGACAGAACTTTCGTTCAACGGCGAACTACCTCTGCATTTTTACAGCGCAACTCGAAACAAGCCGTGGAATTTTTCAGTTTTATCACGATACATTTCTCTAGCGGGTTTAGTTGCATTTCCTGATTTGGATTGGCACTGGGATATCGTGTCCAAGAACACAAACATCGACGATGGATATCTGGGAGCAAACATCGACAAACCATGGAATTGGTACGCGCTGACAATGAATTGTGGTATTAGCAGTGAATTCGTCGAAGAACACCCAGAACGAGACTGGAGTTGGGGTGACTTATCGTACCACCACGTTTACACAGGCGAAAGTGATGACTATGGCGGGGGTGGTGGTAAAGAGCTTTCGTATGAGTTCATCGAAGAACATATTGACGATTACGATTGGGATTTTGACACAATGGCTGACAATCACAATGGTGGCAAAGCATTTAATATGCTTGTCCGCGAAAAACTAAATAGTCGATACGCTTATTAGTCTTACAAAAAATATATGCTTAAATTAAAACCACTCAAATGAAACAAATTCAAGTTTTGTATCGATCTGTCCCCATTGGGCAAAGTTATCATTACAACCCAGAAAACATAACAAACGCGAAGATGTTATGTCCAGATACAGGGAAAACTGGTATCTATTTCACACCGTCTCTTTTCTACGCAATGGCAATGTCATGGGAGTATCATAACCAATTGGAACTGTTGGTCTTTCGCGTAGAAGGTTCTCTAGGTGATATACGAGATGGAAAATACAGCAAATCCGAGGGGCGCCATTTCGATGAGGACATGGGCCCGATAATCGAGTTTGAAGAATGCAATGGTAGTAGAGGTACGTTTGTAAATACGTGCGACCGGGCCAACCCTGAAATCTTTCTCGTCGACAACAGCGACTTACAGAAACTCGTCTTAACATATACATTTGCGATAAACGAGAAGATGTTAATCAAAAAGGCTAAAGAGTTGCTTACATTCGAACCTTGTCTTCCGGGCTTTTCGTATGGGTACTTGCAAGCCTTGACGTTTGATGTGAAGAAATACCCCGGTTCTGGAGGGTATTTGGATATGTTAGGCAGAGAATGTGCATTTCGCGACTACGCATTTCGCCTTATAAACAAGAGAGGCGGCAAAGGGAAATTCTCTTACTTGGACCCAAAAACACATTCGTACAACGTTGGAAACTTTATTTACCGCAGCAATCGCTACATGTCAATAGACACTGACAACAATGACACACCAGACATCGTGATTCAACCCACAACGATAATTTTTGTATTTACTGGTCCAATATATGTTCCATTCCATTTCTCTGAGTTTGAAGCGCAAACTGTTGTACAAATCATAGAGTAGTCTACACATGTGTTATATAATTTTTACATGTGTGTGCGTTCGATCTCGACAAATAAATCTATTGCATTTCCTTCTTCTAGTTGGCAAGCGTAATGCGTGTATGTGCGTTCAAATTCGAACATTAAATTTCTATTTCTATGTTATCACACACACAATGTCTACTACGTTACGCGAAGAGGTAGTTTCCTATTTTGAGAAGTGTTTAGACGAGGTTGAAGAGTTTCCTGTCGACTTTGACAAGTTGTGGAGATGGGCAGGGTATTCAAGAAAGGATAGTGCGAAATCTACATTGGAGAAATCAGAACTCGAGAGTGACATTGATTACAGGCTGGAAACTGGTTTCCCAGATACATATGGGAAACCTCAAGGTGGGCGTCCAAGTAACATTATCACTTTGTCGATCGACGCCGCCAAACGTTTCCTATTGCTCGCCAACACAGCACAAGGAAAGGAGGTGCGCATGTACTTCATCGAGTGTGAGAAGAAATGGCGCTTGTTGAAGAAGAATGTCGAGAATGGACGAATTGCCATGCAGGACCGGGCAACTGGACAAACTGTCAACACTCCATTGTCTGGGCTTGACATCTTGAAGAACGAGGCATTGTTGATTCGACAAATCGAGGCTGGTATCAAAGAAAGCGAACTCCGTGTCAAAGAAGGTGAAAGTAGAATCAAAGAACACGAACTCTCAAACTTTCGCATGGCACAAGAAATCGCAGAGTCAATGGGAATGGACGAGCGCGACAAAATCTACATGAAGGATTTACAACGTCGTGTCTTGGATGGTTTGTATGCACCACACACAACAACAACTCTAGCAATCGAGGATAGCAATGGGGGTCGTGGTCGTGAAATCTCATTCCCACAAGTCGCACAAAAGTACGACCTAAAATACAAGCCAATAATGGCGACTCGAATTGGAAAACTCGCTGTAAAACTTTATCGTGCACGATACAATGGAGAGAACCCACCAAAGCGTCGTGTTGTATTTGGTGGTCGTCCATTCGACGAGAACACATACTACGAACAAGACGAGGACATTGTGCGTTATGCTGTCATGTGCCACGCCCTAAATGCAAGCGCTGAAGACATTCGTGAATTTGCTGAGGATAATGGGTTTCTTTAAATAACCAAAAATACTCTTTACAACACGAAGCGAACAATCATGCCAATGTGAACTTAATACTTTGCGATGCACTCAATGCTTAAACAACAACAAATAGCGTCTCTTGCTTTTCGACTCCCACGCAAACAATGGCGCCAACATTATAGCTGGGTGCCAAATGAACGAGTGGCGAATCCAATACGTCCAATTACTAAAATACGAGTACATTGCGATTGCAAACAATACAATCATTGCCAACAAATCAGGGTAGTCGATCTTGCGCAACTCTGCACGAAAACTAGCACAACTTGGCATGTGTAGATACTTTATCACCACGAATATGGTCGTACCGGCAGCACTGCA
>Ga0307928_10001034_pt1 | contig 20924 bp, 39 predicted proteins | sample AceLakmetagen232_FD_201815 | JGI IMG/M metagenome (GOLD analysis project Ga0307928, IMG submission 201815) | Saline water microbial communities from Ace Lake, Antarctica - #232 | ecosystem: Environmental > Aquatic > Non-marine Saline and Alkaline > Saline | place: Antarctica: Ace Lake... | reverse complement strand
ACCCCCATACCGAGTGAGTGAAGAGGTAACGCTTCTTTTCCCTTCGCAGTTGCCCGTTTATGTTCTTGCTGTCTTTGTTGAACGGGTAACGTATTACAATAGTGTAAAACAGTATCGTTAAATGGTGTTAGAGAGTGGCCCATCCCTTCTTTTAACCTTCTTAACCCTTTTCTTCTTAGCCATTGTTAAAACTTTATCTGTTTTAATCCTAATTTCTTCCGACGTTGATTTTGAACTCTTAAAAATTCTTTGTCCTTCTTGGCTACCCTCATAAGTATAGGTTTAGGAATAACTACCATTCTTATACCCTGGTCTTTGGCCCGGGTATTGAGTGTTTTCTTCTTAGCCATTGTTAAAACTTCATTCCTCGGGCCTTCGCGTAACGCTGATTCACCCAGGTTAATGCTTGTTCGTATTGTGTGTTGATCGTGCGCGTCCGTTGGTCGTTCTTACCTTCCAGGGCTTTGATCTCGCGTCCCCGGACGCGTATTCGTTTTAATGCCCCGATCCGGCGGTTGGATAAGGCCCGTCTGTCGGCCTTCCAATCGCTTTTAGTGTAAGGCATTTTAGCAGTTCCCTAATTTCCGGCCGGCTTTTCTTTTGCTCTGGCGGTAACTTCTCTTTCTCGGGCCTTTTCCATCTCTGTCGGGCATTTTATCTTAAAGACCGGAGGGGAACGGAGGCGAAAGGGGGAAATTATGAAAACCCCTCCCAATTTGTTCCCGTGTCCGGCCCGGAATTATTGCTCTTGGTTTCTAATAATGGACGCTTAAATATACGCGCGAGAGTATAAAAGGGGTTATATGTCCTTTATTTTGTTTCCGATAGGTGATAGTGGCCCTCCCAATAGGATATAGAGGACAAAGCCAATAGCGAGTAGATAAATAATTATGTCGTTCATCTTAAACCCTCACTAACGCGTTAATGAATGAATTTATCCAGGTAGATATAAGTTCAAATATCCCAAAGATTAAGGCGAGTAGAATAAGGAGGAAGATAAGGAATAAACCGATAATATGCTCGGTTAGTGATCCCTTCGTGAAGATTATATCCAGGGCCAGGAAGAAAAGAATTATAAGTAGTGGGTTCATTGTTTTCTTGCCTTTATTTTTTCTTCGATTTTTTCTAGTGGTAGAAGGATAATAAGAGAACCGAGTATGATATTCCCAGGGATAACCCAATGGAGAGGATAAGAGAATAATAAAGCATAAAAGAGATGACTGATCCCATAAAGAAGGAGAAAAAAGCCAACCTTTTTTCTAACTCTAAAGCAAAATTCTGCGTATTTTTCCATAAATTCTTTGGTGTTCATTGTTTTTTATAAAAGACGTTCTTTCCACTTATACATTTAATAATGATTAGCCCCTGCTTTTCTAGTGCTTTTACCGTTATGTATAAGACACTATGACAATTACCCACGCCGTTGCTTAGTTCGTTCATTGTAACGGGTTGGTTTTCCTCTATGTAGGTTAAGACTTCGCCCTGGGACATTGTTTTACCTTTCCCGCCCAGGAAGAAGGAACTATTAAACTTCCAGAGTGTCGGGGGGTGATTTCTAGTATTATGTTTTATTCGTTCGGGTATCTTAGATCCCCTCTAGTCCACGCCCGGAAGTCATCCTCTCTTATTAGCCGCTTCTTGCGGACGTCGGCCCTGGTAGGCAGTAAGCGGTGTTCGGTGTTCTGAATCCTGGCCCGGACGCGCTTAACTGTTTCAAAGGCCGGTATCTTGTCGAAGTCCTCGAAGGGAATAAATATATTAGTGAAATACTGAATAACGCGGAACGTTAGCCATTTATCGTCGTTCCGGCAACGTTCGTCTTCGATTAACAAGTCCTCGACGATACTTTTAACGGTTTTTAGTTCGGTTGGTGTGTCCATTTTGTTTTAATCGTCCTTTAGATTCCTCTCGCATAATTTACATATCGTTAAACTTAATTGTCGGGGTATCTTAGCCCGTTCCTCGGGGGTTTTAATCCCCTGCGTTCCCCGTCGTGATCCGCGCGGCGCTCTCTCATAATCTAAGAGGGTTTTATCCTTTATTTGTATATCCTTAAAGCCCTTCGGGTGGCGTCCCCATATATCCGTAGGTTTTAAGCGATTCTCTCCGTATTGCGCGAAATAAACAGTTACCGGGGGATTTCCTATTATTGTCCGTAACATAGCCCGGGGGTTTTCCATAAACCAGAATTTCGGCAGAAAGGTATAAATTATATGTAAGGTGTGTTCGACTAATCTTATCGCGTTTAACGTCTTATTATCCGCTATCCCGTCCCTCCAATGACAACCAATAGAGGCCACGCTAAAACATTCGCAGGGAGGGGAGGCCAGGATAACGTCGGGAATTATCGGAATGTCCCCGGGAGTAAGCGCCCCAATATCGGCGCATAAATCCGGGTTAAATTTCGGATTGTTGTCTATCCTTAAAACGTTATGGCCTCGATCCTTAAATGCTTGAGAGAATCCACCCAGGCCGCTAAATAGGTCTAAAACGTCCATCTTAACCCTCGATTGAGTATTTTTTCTCGGATTCTTCCATTAAATCCTCTAAGCGAGATTTTATGAATAATGAAATAGAATAAATCACCATATAGATACACATAGCCCCAAATTTAGGATAAACTGAATATTCGATAGAGATTAAATATAATTTTGCTAGTAAGGGAGGGAAACAAATAAAAATACTGAAAATAACTAAAAGGTAGGGTAGGATAGGAATAAAAGTTATAATCAAAAGTAAAGGTATCCGCGTTATCCTTTTCATTGTTTTTTCTTTTGTTTTTCTATCCTATCGGCAATATGCTTATCAAGGGCTATGATACAATCGCTTAAATCTTTCATTGAACCCCTAACTAACGAAGTTGATTTTATATTTTTCCCCTCAACATAACAAATAGTAATCAGCCCCCTCTTCTTATTCTCCATAATATTATTAATAATTCTTAATGCCTTTTTGTTATGTTCTCCTTCCTCAATCTTGTCTTTTTTCATTGTTTTTTACTTTAACCCTCGATCGAGTATTTTTTTAATCTACGTCCCGGGAGAAATCTTTTATGAGGGGGCATTTCGTCAGTATTAGCGCAGAATATACGCGTCCTCCACCCTAATATCTTAAAGGGTAGGTCTATCCCCCCTTCCGCCCAATGTTCCCGTATCTCAAAAAGGCCCACCCTCCGGCTTTTAGGTTTCTCTGGCCTCTGGTAGTGGTAGCCGCCGCGCTGATTCCCGGGGAAGTTTAAACTTTTCATTCTGGTGGGCCTTGTTTAATCCTCTCCATTGCGGCCTCTAATTTTGCCGCTTCCGGATCATCTTGCGCTTTAATCTTGAGCATAGCCGCCATTAATTTAGCCGTTGCCGTCATAAAAGATATTTGACTTTCGGCGTTCTCAATGTCATTTATCGCGTCCCGTAACGGCCCTAATTTACTCATTATTGCCGCTTTGCTTTCTTCCAGGCCCATTTTATTTTCCTCGTTTAAAGTCCATCAAGTAGGTAATAATTATCATATTTAAAAAGACGTTAATCGATATAATAAAGCGTTCTGCTTCGGTTGTATCAACGATATGGAAAATGTTTAATACAAAGATAAGCATAAGGGTGAGGATAAACGGCGGTATTATTCGCCCTATAAATTCTATTGTTGATTCGGTCATTCTAGTTTTTTACTTTATACTTGCTTAGTTCTAGTATCTCGGCGTTTATTTTGGCTAACTCTTTCTCCAATGTCTTTTTTAGCATTAATAGGTTGAGTTCTTTAATGTTGAGTTCTTTAAATCGTCCCATTTTTTACCTCCGTTTATCCGCCGCGTCCCGATACGCCTCGAAGCCGTCCCGGTCATCATCAGAAAGGTTCTTATACCATTCTGTTTTCCTTATGCCCGTTTCTTCCCGGGCCATTTTATTGTTTTACCTCGGGTTTTATCATCTCTTCCACCCAGGGTAAATGCTTTTCTGCGATTCTATACTCTTTTACCCAATGATGAATTACTTTAGTTACTTTTCTTTTACATATATCGCAATACCATAAATCTTTTTTAAGTTGTCTTAGATTACCTCCGCACTTAATACATATTGGTTTCTCCGTCATCTCGACTTTGCCTCGGTTTTAGAGTAGATTAAACTTATTCCAAGTTCCGCAGAAAGGACAACGGAACGCGATAACGCTTTCCTTCCATACGGGGTTCTTAAAGCGCAGTTCCGCGCCGCAGTCCGGGTTCTTACATACGGGGATCGGGGGGGTTTCTTCGGGCATTTTCTTACTCATTCATCCAACGCTTTTTCCAATCGTTGAATTTTTTAAGGTTGTTCGAATCTAGTATCGCTTCAGGGGTATTTAATTGGCTCGTGGTGTCTAATTTTTCCATTATGTAGGATGGTGCTTTTCCCATTATCCCGTCGTTGCCTTCCATTAGAATAGCAAATACGACTGCTTGTTTTAGTTCCATTTTGTTTTAAGTTAGTAGGAAGATAATCACCCCGGCCAAGATACCGAGGATTAAAGAGAGCATTAAATTATACATTAGTGATAGATCGTCCATTTAAATTACTCTTAATTTTCTCTCTAGGTTAAGGATGGGCCGCAGTTCGTCCAGGCACTTCTCGAAGGTTATATAGTTCCCGTCTAAATCGCTCATTATATTTTCAAATTCATTAACGACTAAGTCCTTAATCGTTTCGATTTCTTCATCCGTTAGAGGGATCATTGTTTCGGGTTTCTGGTTTCGTAGGTTTTTAACGAAGTCCTTGACCATTTCCTTATCCTGGTATTCTTTTACTAAGTCCATTTTTGGTTTTTTAGTCCCCCCGTTTTATCGAATCTAACTCTATCCTGGCCTTAAAATATGCCTCGGGGTTACTATTTCGGATATAAACTAAAAGGTTGATTAATGCGTAGGAACACCATTCGTTTAAATCCTCCCCCATTATTTGCGCTTCTCGTCTGTTTTTCTTGTTCGCTTCGTGAATGTCCGCGATTCTATCATCTTCCAGGCCGCGTATTCGCGATTCCAATTCCTTTATCTTCTTGTCTTGCCGGGTTTCTTCGTCCTCTAACATTTTTAGTTTTCCTCGATTAATAATGTTTTAGATTGATTCCCCCCCTTATCCGTAAAGAGGATATTAAAGGGGAGGCCGTCTAACATTCGTAAAAAGTCCTTTATTACGCGCTTCCTATCGTCCCCCAGGAACACCCGATCGGCTAGTAAATCAATAAGGCCGTCCTTAGAGCAGGGATATACCCAATAAGCGATAATGTGAAAACCTTTGCCCCCGGATGACCGCCTAAGTTCGTATTTACGGGCCTTTGGGAGTAACTTCTTAACTAGGGCATATTTTCTCTTGGCCCGGGTTAAATTCATCTTGTCGAGGTCGAGGGTTAGGCGGATCATTGTTTTTTTGCGGCGTCGGTTTTTGACTTTTCCTCTCCTTGAAGTATTTTTAATAAATCTTTTCTACTTATTATATGTCTACCACCCCTCTTTTCATAATACTCTTGAAGACAAGCAACACACATATCGTCAAACATTCTTTTAATCTTCTGGTCGTGGAGGGTTTTTAGTTTGGTGATTTCCTCCTGGTGGGCTTCTAAAACTTTTATAAAACTTTCAGTTTCCCGTAGGAAGCGACTTTTAAGTTCTTCGATTACTTCTTTTTTCATTTCTTAACCTTCCCCCACCTTATCCGGTTCATTGTAACGGCCCAGGCCCGGTCATCCCCGGTTTTCTTATGCTTCGCGGCGAGTTTGCCGAGTTGTTTAAATGTCTGGCTTTCTATTGCCGTTAAAAGTTCCGGTTTAACCATCTTGAGTTTTTTAGGTTTCGGAAATACGCGACGTTCTACGGCCCTTTGGAGTTCCCGGCGCGAGATCTTCCCGGGACGTTTAAGGGAAAAGGGGGCGGTCGCAGTTCTCCAAAAACGCCCGTTAGTCGAAACTTTCCGGAATATGACCGGTGGGCTTCCGCCCATCTTGAATTTAAAATAACCATAAAATACGCCGGGCCTATGACCGGATATTCCCATCTCGTTGCGCGATACTTCCACGCCTATTTCAGAAGCGTATTCGTGCGCCCATAATTCGGCGCGTAAGTTGTGGTTACTGCTAACTCTATCGAGAGAATCCAGAAAGTTATCTAACGCGTCGGAGAGGGCCGCGTCTGAATACGCGCCGTCCTGGGATTCATAAACCCAAATACGGACCTCTTTAAGTGATCCCCGGTCAGTATAACCCAGGGCTTTACAATAGCGAAAAGCGGTTAAATCAGAAATAGCGTCCTCTCTCTCCCATCTAACGGCGGATAAGTAACGTCCCCACCCGGACAAGTCCCCCCGTTTTCTTGATTCGTTAGCAAGGCGGATCAACCTTCGTCTATTATCCATTTATTTCCCCCCGTTCCTTCCGGAACATAACCTTATGGGGAAGGAGAGTATATAAACCTTTCGGTTGGTCATTCGGCTTTGATGAGATTTTTAATCCTCTTTTTCTTCATTGAGGATTACCCAGGTTTCGTCCTCTATGTTTATATTCTCTGCTTTTTCTATTATGGTTTTGACCAATCTATTTTCCTCTAATATGTCCTGCGTTAAATCAACGACTTTCTCAAGTGCTTGGACTTTGGCTTTTAAGTATTCAAACTCCGTAGGAAAACTCTCTTTTTCTTCATCACTAAGAGTTTCACAATCCATTAAATCATCCGCTTTTATATGTTTTCTATTTTTCATTTTTAGTTTTAAGCCCCGCTCTAATTAAGTGTCTTATTAAATCCGAATTGGAAAGATGAAATCCAATTTCATCTTCCTTTCTTTTCTGATATTCGTTAATCTCAGCCCGTAAATTTCCCGGGATAATCACAGTCGTAGGATTTTTAAATTGCTCCTTCATTTTATTTTTTACTCGGTTTTATGATTTTTTAGGGTAGTCGAACCGCGCCTTACATCTCGGACAACTTACCGGGTTATCAATTCGTTCTCTCCATTCGTGGCCACATTTAGGACATTTCATTTTAGTTATGATAATAATATGGAAGCAGAGTATAAAAAGGTTTCGGTTATTTGCCTAAATTCCGGTAAAATTGTAGTATTCCCCGGGAATTTTAGAACAGATCCCGTCTGTTTTCTCTATTTCCGTCAGACACCATTTATAGTTATCGAGTTCGTTCGTTGCGGCGCGTCCTAAATATCCCCCGGCGTAACCGAGAATAAAGGATATTAGGATAACGACAAGGGCCACCTTAACGTTAATGCTTGTCTTAATCATTGTCTTTAGATAGTAGGAAAAGATAATCTATTAAGTCCTCTATGTCGCTTTTATAAATGTTCGGCTTTTCCATAATTAACTTTGCCCGGAGTTCCTTCTTCTTATACTTCCCGGTGATAATTAGATCCTTTAATTCTTCGAGTTCTTCTTTATTTAGTAACGTGTCAATCTTTTTCTTTCCTTCCAAACCTTTAACAAGTTGAGCGGTATTGTATAAATCACAAGTGTTAATAAATCCCTTTAACCGGGGATCGAAATAGATACAAGGCAGGGAAAAAGAGGAAGATGGGAACATCTCGCCCCTCACGTTCCGTCTTAGGCGCGTAACCGTTATGACTACGGGCTTACCATATTCGTCCACCCCGGTAATTCTCGGCAACCAAACCCAATTAGTAACGGCCCTTAACCTTAACTCGACCTCGCGGATATACCGGGCCGTGTAACCTATGGACGTTTTAACCTTTCTGGATTGGAGGGCGAACTGCGAAATCTGAATATTTATCTTGCTTTGGCTTTGCCGCGCGTCTGCGGTCATAAAGGGTTCATCAAAACAAAAAAAGAAATTCTTTCCCGGGTTTTCTTCGATTATCTTTTCTAATTCCGCGACCTTATTAACCCGGAAGTGGGGGAAAGATATATCATAATTTGAAATAATCAAATACCCCTGGAGTTCTAAGATATACGCGAACGTGGTCAATAAGAGGGTTTTACCCTGCCCTAAATCACCGAGAAGGCAAACTATTAAATTCCGATCCATTATTGCTTGTTTTTTGTTATGACTACCTCAATAAACCGGGCTTTCTCCCCGATCATCTCGCCGATACTTACGGCACTCCTGCGCGTTGATTTCCCGGCTTCGTTGCTTCCGCGCCCTACCTCCGCCCCCACTTCGACAATTATTTTATGGACACGTCGGCCCATAAAATAAGGAACGCCTAAATGAAAGAGGGCGGAGTTCCTTTTAGATTGAGAGATTTCCTTTCTCTCTATTTTCTTTGGTTGTTCTTTATCTGTCATCCCGTCGTTACCTCGGTTTTTCTGATAATTATTCGGCATCCGTTTCCATCATTATCTGCCGAAGAGTATAGTTTTTCTTCTTCATCAATGAATGATGGATCACCCTCAAATACTATTTCATAGCCGTTTCCTAAATCCATCTTCTTTTCCATCTTTAAACCGTCTGGTGTTTTAATATGTCCTCTCTTATCTTCTCTTTTATGGACGCGGCAATTTCGACGCCTTCCGTCCGTCCCTTCCGTCCGCGAGATACTGACAACGCGAGAAGGTCATAAGTTAGGTTTTGGAAATGGTCATAATTCTCTGATCCTGGCTTCGCGTATTGTTTAAAATAACAAGTGTCCGCGACCACTAATTTAAAAATATGGCTAAGTTGATCCAGGTTAAGGTCTGCGACCATTAATAATTTTTTTCTATTCCCTTCCTCCGGGTAGAGGGTTAGGAATGTGTCTTTAATTAGTTTCTCTAGGGCCGGTTCTGATTCTGCCGTTACTGATCTCAATAAATCAGACTGATACTGTAATGCGGCCCTGGTTTCCGGATCTACATCTCCCTCGATCATTACGTTCCCCCCATCATCCAGGCCAATATCCCAAATGCGAACGCGGAATTTAAAACCATCCCGATTAGTATTCCAAAGACCAGGACGATTAAAATAGTTCTGTGGGGAACGTCCTCGAATATCTCAAGCATTTTAGTATTTAGAACCTTAAAGGATTCGATACTAAAATCTTTTGCTTTTTCTGTGTCCTTAGAATTTAGATCGAGAGTTAATTCTAACTTGTAATTGGTTAAATCCAGATCCTTATATTTGGGGGGGTTTTTCTTGCGGTTGTATTTCTTTATGTTCTCCGTATTGGGGATTCTTATTTTAGTTGCTTTTAACTTTCCCTTGTTTCCTAAAATATCATCCAGGTCAATAGTGCGGTGATAATTAGCAGATACATAAAAAACCCTTCTTAGTTTCTCGTCGTAGTGTTCCTTATCAACGAAGAAAACCCGGTCGTGATCTGGTAGGAAAAGAAATCTCTCCATACTGTCGAGCTTTCCTTTTAACGGGGTAACGATCCCCGTTTTTTCGACAAAATTAATTTGAACGACCTTCTTTTTTTCTATTCTCCGGGCTTCCTTTATCTCGCCTAAAGAACGAAAAATATTTTTCAGAGATTCAATGATAGGGCCAAATATCCGAGTGAACGGCAGTATTAAATTCATTTTACAATACTAGATTATGGTTGGTGTTCCTTAGAACTTCCGGAGGTGGCCTTTTACCTTCGTCCTCTTTCCATTTACTACGCGGACGTGCGCATCAACAAAAGTCTCTGACTTTTTAATTCCCCGGTATTGTCTTTCCCAGGGTTCTTTAAGGTTTATCCGGGTTGCCTCCCCGTGTTTCCTTCTTATGTTGGGGTTATCCCCAAAATCCCGTGCTGTTTTTCTTTTTTGTGTCATTTTAAAATTTTAGTTTTTTAAATCCTTTTCTCCCGGTTATTGTTATGTCCGGCATCATTAAACTGTCTTTTTGAGTTGTGTTATAATGCTTTATCTTATTAATAAAATTCTGTTTAACCTTAACCGCGTGGCTTCGCGTGGGGGAAGTTGATAAAACCTTTCCGTTTAAATAAATAGTGAAGGGATAATGTTTCTTCCCCTTATGGACGGGTATCGTGTGGCTATGTCGCTGTTTTTTAATCGTCTTTTCTGCTTTCTTTATCTCCTGGCCCTTATAATAATACTGCTTTTCTCTTTGTTCCGTTAAATAATCCTTATACATTCCGGTCGCTTCTAGTTCTAACGTCTTGGAAGATGAATCTCTTATCTGATTTTTTATTAAGTTATAACTGTGCTTTGGGTTTTCCGCGTCCCATTGAGAGGCCGGATCTGGAGAGAGAATATCTAGGGGGACGTCATATTTTTTACTGACTTGCTCTAAACGTTGCTTGTAAAAAAATGGGATTGTCATTTAAAATTTTACTCCTTTCTTCTTCCGTTTTTGAAATTCTCTCTCCTTTCGCGCTGATTCTTGGAGGCCGCGATAACCCCGGGCCACCCCTCTTAGAGTGAAAAGTCCCACCTTAGCAGTTCCTCGGGCGGCCTTTCTCCATTTGCTCTTATCTCGGCGTTCCTGGGCCTCTAGCACGGCCCTCTCTTTCCGGATGGCCTCTATTTCGCCCCTCGCTTCGCGTTCCTCTTCCTTATCTCTTTCGGCGCGTAAAAGTTGTTTAACGGCTTCCGTCTTTGGTAACGCTTTACCGCTTAACGGTTTTAAAGACCTTCCTGGTGGCCTTTCTTCCGTATATATGGATTGTCCTACAGGCATTTTTAGTTTAACCGAAAAATGGGACATAACTACCGATTGCGGTTAGCACATTAACGATTAATTTGATTATATTAAGAATAAGTGTATAAACAATGTCTATATAAAAAACTCGGTGTAATCTTAAAACTGTGTTGATCTTTTCCATAAATTCTTTCTGTGATATAGCCATTCCTAAAATTATAATTTCTGCCAAAGCGAATACTAGCCAGAAATGAAGAACGAAATAAATTAGCCAATCAATAACAACGAATAGAACATCAAGAAAGATTAAAAGAAAGTTAGGGATGGCTAGAATTAGAGATAATAAAGCGTCTAATCCTGCCGTCCCGACTGCTATTAAATCCATCTTTATTATTGATTAAATGCTGTCCTAAATGCCGAATAAAAGAAAAGAAATAACATAATTATAAGGCCGATTGGTATATAGGTGGCTAGGGTATTTCTAATATTTAGCGTCGCTTCCATTTCTTTTTGACTTAATTGGCGTTCCCGTTCTACGGGTGATACTGATCCATCTTTTACATAATAATAAAATATCTCCCCCCTATGATTACTTAAAATGGTTGGATTATCCTCCGGATAAGGTGAGGGGGTTAATTCACCGTAAAAGGGTGAGATTACTCTGATATAGTATTCCCCACCAGGTATTAGTTTGGAACAATAACCCGTATCGTCCGTTTCACAAGAGTATGCCTCTTCCCGATTAACCTCTGTAAAATAAATATTCGCCCCTGCGACATCTCCGGCATAAAGATAAGTTTCAGTATGAATGTTATACTCTTTATAATGAACAGATGCCCCCCAAGTATAAAATGGGAAGAATCTATCTAAACAATAATCGGCATTAAATAGATCAGACATTACGATTAGTTCTATATCTGTTTTATTACCATAAACGGCTTTTTCGTCCGGAAGAATGTCTAAGAAATACGTTCCGTTTTCTATTTGATCAGAAGAGAAAACTCCATCCTGCGAAAAAATAGAATATTTAATACTTCCGTTCTCACCACTCTCGTTTTTAAAGTTAATTCTCGCGTTTATTGGAATTGATAAATCACATTCTCGAACTGAACCGAGAACAAGAAATTTTCTTTTTTCTATTGGAAGTTTAAGAGTAAAGGTATAATTAGCGCCGGAAATAGAAAAATGTCGCGTTTCTTTTCCATAAGGGGAATTTAATAAATACGCGTCCATAATGTATTCTTTATTATCCCGCAATTCGCAAATCTCAACATAACCAACGGAATTAGTCTTTTTTACTTTATAACTAAACGATCCTGCGCCCGACCAATGATATTTGGGATAGATTGAAATATCAATGTAGGGTAGTAAATTTCCGGCTAAATCCGTTACATTCCCCCGAGCGCAATAATAATTAATATCTGATTGATTTTGGAGGATAATATCATATTCTATATTATTAAAAATTAGATTTACTTCATAAAATTGTATATCCCCTGCTTCGTCAATATAATAGTATTGATCGAATCCGGAGGACATTGCCGTTATTTTATAAATACCCGGTGGTAAGCCACTAATGTTATAATGTCCAGACGCGTTAGTTGTATCAGAATCCGCATAGTCAGATTTATACATTGAAACAGTTACCCCATTTATTGCCGTTCCGTTTTGATCACTAACTTCTCCGGAAATGGTAAAACCTAACTCCGTCCCATTGATTAATTCAAAATGAAATATATTCGTTTCATCCTCGAAATAAACGGCCTTTCCGGTCGCAGATAAATACCCGGATTTACCACAAATATAGTCATATTCGCCCTCTATAAGTGTATTAATCTCATATCCGCCAGATGCGTTAGATGTTTTATTAAAAGAATATAGGTCATTATAAAAAATAATGGAAGCGCCCGATATGTTTTCCCTAGATTCCCAGGAAAAAGATTGATCATAACCCCATACATTACCTTTAACTGTTAAACTTTCCTCTATTTCCTTAACAAATATAGTATCGGAATACTCTTCACCGATTCCAATAGATAATGTTCCTTCGAATTTATGGGTTATTTCATTATAGAATAGTAAATGATTCATTGAAGTAAGTTCATAAATTCCTATATAAACGTTTTGGGTGATCCTACCATTTGAATCTGTTGTATAATAAAAAGGCGATCCGCAAAGTCCCGGGCAACCTTCTATATATAAAAATTGGAAAGTTTCTCCGGTTTTCGGATGGAATTCTAGTTCGTCGTAATCCAAAAATAATAAATTAATTGTTGTTAGATTCTCCGATATTGTTGAATCGTCGGCCTGGATATAATAATTTATATTTTCTAAATCTTCCGTAAATGTATGACTTGGCGCGGAATAATCTGGATAACCGAACGCCCCGGAGATATTAGCCGCGTAAGTTCCGGAGGGTAAGGTAATGGAATAGCCACCCGTTACGTTGGTAACGTCGCAATAAGAATTATAACATATAGTCGCGGAAATGGGATCGGAATCTTCGAGATCTAATATATCCCCCTCTATTATAACACTTGGAAGGTCGTAAGCAAGATAAACGAGGCCGTCCGTATGGGTATAAAGGACATATTCGTATTCTATTGGGTTTATTCTATATGTCGCGTTGTCATTCGCTAGATTAGAAATTTCAGTTATTCCGGTCCACGTTCCGACATCACCGATTTTATAATCCCCCCCTTCTTCGTAGCCGTAATAAATAGGAACGTCCTGGGATTGAGGGAAGGAATAACGCGCCTGTGTTGTAACTGATCGGGTTATTGATTCATTCCCATAAGTGGCGTTATATATTCCGTCTGTTGTTGGTATATTCTCAAAATATCCAAAGAAAAATTCTTCCGTATCTTCCCTAAAATAAAAGTCCGTTATATCAGAACCGCGTATAGCGTGAGAGTTAGAATAAAAATTATAATATTGTGAATATGTCGAAGAATCGGAAGAATGATTATAAACCTGAAAAGATCCGAAAGTATCCCCGCCACCGAATTGAGTTCTAACATAATAAACAGTTTCCCCGTATTCCCCTAAATGTAGAAGGGGGGTTAATCTAGTGTCTGGTCCATAATCAATAGTGAACCAAGAACCGATAGAATAATATAACTCCTTCGCGTCCTCGTCGGGAAAAGCCCCGTATTTATAGGCAATATGGGGGTTATTGTTTCCGTCTGTCTGAATGTTACCTAAGTTATCCACGTTCGCGTCTAGTAGTTCCGAAGCCGCGCCGTCCCAATAGCAGAGGCCGGACGTGTCTATATAAGCGACGTGGGGATCTCCGGAAGAATCAATATCTAGGACTGCCGCGCCCCCCTTATACGCCGTTGGCCCTTCGATAACCGCAAAGTCGTAACAACCGGTTACAGTCGCGCCGCAACATTGATAAACTAGCCCTAGCGTCTGATTATAAATAAAGCAGACGTCCCCGTTAGATTTATAGTCTAACGAATGAATGGAAACAGTATCACCGTAGTCTATGGCTATACTCGTCCACGCGGACGCGCCGGGGATCACCATAAAGAGGGCCAGGATTAAGAGCCGCCTTTTCATCATCCAGGGAATAAAGTCTTTTATTTTCATCTTGGGGTTATTAATTTAAGGACTAGATACGAAAAGATTATAGCAATTAATACGAACACGCCAATATATAGGAGAGTTGGGACTAAATCGAGCAAAGAGGCCGGATTTTTTATATAATCTTCGTCTTGAAATTTTAGGAAGAAAATAGGATCTATTCGTGAGAAGGTTACGTTATGGGTATTGTTAGCGCAACCATAAGATATACCGCTTCCGTCGAATACGCATATTTCGTATTCGCTGGAAGTATTCGACATTTGTATAGTTGTCGCTGCTGCCGTTCCCATTAGGGCCAAAATCAGTAATAGTATTTTGCCTTTTTTCATCTTTTTATTACTTTTTTCCATATCGCGATACTGCTTAAAGCGAGGATCAGGGCCATTATTAAATACCCTAGATTTTGCATAAGGCCGGTTAAGAAATTAGAGGGAGATGATAAAAAGTCCTCTCTCTGTTTCTGGACCTTGATTATATAATCGCAATCGCCGGATATTGTTATCTCGTCGTTTTCTATATTTATGTCCTGGGAATCGTAGGTATTTGGGGAGTTAAAGCATTGAATTAGGTTCGGGCGTATTCCGGAAGTGTTAGTAGAGTTATCAGACCAATTTAATAACTGATAAATGCAGATGTTATGCTCTGAAATCGTGCGATCGTCTAGGATAACGTGCATAATACCGGCGGAAGCCGTCCCCATTAGGACCAAAATTATTAAGATTAAGTTAATTTTTTCCATAGTGCAAAACTGCTTAAAACGACGATTAGGGCCATAATTAAATATCCTAGATTCTGGAGTAGGCCATTAAGGAAATTGGAGGGGGACGCTAAAAAGTCCTCTCTCTGTTTCTGAACTTTGATTATATAATCGCAATCCTCCGCTATTGTTATTTTAAGGAGTTCTGAATTTGAATGTTGGGAAAGGTAGGTGTTCGGGGAGTTAAAACAGAGAATTAAATTAGGCCGCGTTCCAGACGTATTAGTAACGTTATCACTCCAATTTAATAACTGATAAATGCAGATCTTATGCTCGGACATTGTGCGGTCATCTAGGATTATTTGCATAAGGCCGGTTAAATTTTGTTCAAGCGTCGTGGTGGTTGTTGAGATTGTCGTGGTGGTAGTTGTGGTGGTTGTAGAGGCGGAGGTGGTAAAGTTCCAAGTGTCTGACGTTACCGGAAACGTTCCGTCAGTTACGATAACATACCAGAAATAAGTCGTATTCGTTAAGAGATCGGGCCATAAACAATAAACGTCAGATCCGGACGCGATCGAGAGATTCGCGCATAAAATAGTATCTCCCGTTAGATTATAAAAAGTTACGTTCATAGCGTCGGCGTTGGGATCGCTTACGGTAACGTTAAGCGTCGGGGGGATTGATATATTCGTCCCGTTATCGTCCGGAGAATTTAAAGACGCGGACGGCGGCAAGTTCGTGGCTATTGTTATCTGGATTGTGCGATTGCTACAAAATAAATCTGCCGTTTCGTTTTCACACGCCTCGACGGTTAGGTTATAGCTTCCGTCCTCGAGGGAAGAAAAATTAAAGGTATAATCCCCTTCCGTATCTGGTAAGAACGCGACCTGGGAGGAATTAGATTCATTCCAGAGAGTTATATTAATTTCGTATCTGTCCCCGAGTAAATCCGTTATAGTCCAATTTATAAGGCCGTCCTGGTCCATTACTTGATCCTCTGCCGGTTCGAGGATCGCGACGATTGGGGGGGCGTTAGCGGTTAGAATAGTGAAAGTTGTGATCTCAAAACCGGAAAGAATTTCATCATAAAGGATTACCTCTTCACCGGCGGGAACATTTAACCAGAGATTAACGGAATAGTTAGATCCTACGGTTAAGCCGTCGCATAAATAGATTGTCCCTATATTTCCAATATCGGAATTATCAGATAAATACCTCTCTGCTTTAACGTAACATTGGGATTCGGAAACTTCGGAAATATTAATAAAGGTATAGGGTGTTTGCGCCCCCGTATTGCTTCCAATAGAGGCAACGCCGGAGATTAAAAGGCCCGTCCCATTCTGGATATAAGCGGTGTAATTAGTGAGTTTATGAGTTCCGGCGGTTAATGTGAGAGTAGAAGAGTAATTTGTTGAAATATTGCCGGACGTGTGGGCCTGGATTGTGTTATTATTCTGGTCCTTCATTACGGTTGATAAAACAGTTCCGTTAATGGAAACAGTCGCGCCATTTGTAGAAAGACAGCGAAGAGAAAAATTATGGGACGGCGTTTCGACCAGATCTATAAAAGTTAAGAATAAATTTCCTACGTCTGCCGAATCTTCCAGGTATCTAACAATATACGCAGAAACTTCCCCCGTATGTAGGCACTCGTAACGACAAGCTACGGTAGTGGTTGCGTCCGCCGTCATAACAAATTTAGAAGTTAAAAGACGGGATGAATTAGTCGTTTTTATTAGGGGAATTGTTGCGATTTCTACCAAATTGGTATCGGAAAAGGTTGTGTCTATGGTTGTTATTCCGTCGGTAACGTTATACTGTTGGGTTGAGAGAAATTGAATTAAAACGGCGTTTATGTCGTTTATCTCAATCGCGCCGTTGCCGGTTGCCTTTTTAATATAAATTGAGAGGTTATGAGATCCTGGGGCGAGATTAAAGTTTATTGGTGAAGTTCCCACCGCGCCCTCGTCCACGTTAGTCGTAACCGTTCTTATTTTTTCCTCTAATATCTGGTTATCATTAAGGGTTATATTAATCCAAATATCGTTAGATTGAGCGCCGGTTAGTTTTTGAATATTAAAGGTAGAGAGGAAAGTTAAATTTTTCGTTACGGTTGTAGTAAAGTTTATCGTCGCGACCTCGATATAATCGGGGGAAGAAAAGGAGAAGTCGGAGATGTTTAATGCGGCGGCATATATTGACGTATTAACCGGGCCGGACACGGGGGGGGTTTCCGCGATCCCTAAATCACCATAACCGGGCGTTGGTATTGCGTTTTGATAAATCTGATTAAATTGACTTGACGTTAAAACTTTATCAAAAGCCACAAACTCGTCTAGTGTTCCGTCCCAGGTGTAGGTAGTTGATTGACCCATCCCATAACCAGAGATAGCCATATCATCATCAGCACTAACCGTAAATGCTTGATTCCAATCTGAACCATTTTGGATTCCATTAAAGAAGAATTTATGTGTATCAGTAGCGGTATTATAAGACCAACCAATCATATTCCAATTACCATCAGTTATTTCGTCATTTCCAATAGAAAGGTAGTGGTCGCTTCCATCACAAGAAGCCGCCTCAAAATCATTTCCACCCGTGGACACTCTAATATAAAAACCCTGAACTCCACCAGATTCAATATTCCCCCATAAAAGTTGTTTATCTGCGTGTGCGCTTAAAACCCACATATAAATTGAAATATCCTCGGCAGGATTAAGTTTTCTGTTGGTGTCTATCCGGTCATCTCCACCGGTGTCGAACTCAAGACCAGAACCGAATTTCCCGGCCAGATTTACTGCAGCCCCATCATTTGTTCCATCATTATTTCCGCTTGAATCGTTGATTAATGTAGAGCTATCCATGTGATAAGCCGTATTTGAACCAACATCACCGTATAAGGTTGTTACTAAATAGCCGCTCACATTCCCAAGTTCCACATCCATTGGTAACTGACTGCTGTCATTCGCCACCACATAGTCAGCGCAGTCATTATAATAGAGGGCAGTCCCCTCGCCCGAGCAATAAGTCCAGACTATTTGTTTCCCACATTCCCCCTCTAGGTTATGGAATCCGGAAGAACCGTTGATTATTAAGAGTGTTCTGTCTGTCATAGAAGAACAGTTTATAGGCATTTTATAGGCGTATGATAAATTCCAGAACGGATGATATTCTACCCCGGTTAAATCGTCGAAAAAACCGACCTTTCCGGACGATCCCCACCCGGAGGGCGTTAAAGTTATCGGGGTTTCCCATTCAACTTTAAAAGATTTAGTCCCGTCCGTCGTTTCGACGCTTCCGAAATCGTCATATTTAGGTTTTGAATCGGATTTAGGGATTACCATAAGACCATAATTATCTTTTATTAACGCGCCTTCTTTCGTTAATTTGGCCTTAGTTCCTTTCCATTGGTTTAATTTTTTAAATTCAGTTCCGGATATAAACGTTTCTTGATAAGAGCAATCGTATGGCGTTGTCGCTTCGGTTTTGTTATCTCCCTCATAGCATATTTTTTCAACCGGGCGAGTGTCATAAATATTAAATTCTTCGGATATTCCCTTCCATTCGTAGATGGACGCGGAGGTTTTTTCTATTGGATAAGATGTATCGCTAAAGAATAGAGATAAGTCGAAGTTCCGGGCCACCGGATCTAAATTTGTAATATCCACCAGGCAAGAATGATGAGTTAATCCGTGTTCGCAGTCGCGCCAGGTAACGGTGAAATCATCCGCCGCAGAATTTAAGACGAGTAAAAAAAGAATTATTATTAAGGGGATACCTTTTCTCATTATAAAAAGATAGGGGATACTTCCCCTTATCTGATTTTGACTTTGCCTTTTACCTTCCCGGTTATGGACGAAAGAAGGCCGATTAAAAAGGACACGATCGCCAAGATAACGATAACGATTACCGCCATAATTACCATTGAGGCAACTGCTGGAATCGTGCCGGTCGCGACTTCCTCTACTATTGGGGTAGTATATCCTAATCGCGCGACGTTAAGGGTATAAGTCGTGGATTGGTTACGATCATCCTGCGCCGATACGTTAAAATTCCAGGTCTGCGCCCCGTAGGGAACGGTCGCGTTAGCAGTAATACAGAACTCCGTATTATTGGTTAAGGTCGTTTCCGTCCCATAGGGAACGCCCCCAATATAAAGAGTAGAACTATTGACTGCTGTTTCGGTCGTTATTGGAATAGCGCAAAATTCCGGTGTTTGGTCGGAAGTGTAGTCGTTATCTTCCGGTGATAATCCGGATAAGGTCGTAACGGCCGAACCCTGCGCTATAAGGAAGGTTAAAAGAAATCCTAATATTAAGAGTTGGTTTTTCATCTTGGTTTCTACTTTACCGGAGTAAAAAAATAAAAAAAAAGGTAGATAAATCTACCTTTAGAGAGATCTTACTTTCCCCTTGATTCCGCCTAAAATACCGTCGAATAATCCGGTAAGGAATCCAACTATCACGAAGATGATCAATATGGGCACTAGGGCCATCACCAGGGTAACAATCGAGGGCATTAAATCGGCAACTTCGTCGATAATGCCGGTAACGTTACCTAAATAATTGGTAGCGTTCACTAACCCGGAGGAAGCATAAGCAGTTCCCCCTGCGGCTATAATCTTTAGTCCTTTATGTTTCACATTAGAAAACATTGTATTTAAAAGTATGTAAGTAGAGTATATAAATGAATCTTAGGGGGTTTTTACTCGGTTATTTAAACTATCTCTAATTTCCCCATCTTAGTAAGTCGTTTATTGTCCTTTTTCCTTATCGCTTCCGTCCATTTTTGCATATAAGAACGTCCTTCCTCAAAATTTTCAAAATCATTAAATCTAACTCGCCATTCCCCACGCGATCTAAAAACGGTTGATTTATAACATACTAGACAATAAAAATATTTCGCTTCGGTTATTCTTATCGCGCCACATTTAGGGCATTGGACCACCTTATAACGTTTAAGGGTTTTTCGTGGTTTAATTGGGAAGAGTTCACCCCTATACGCTGATCCCATTAAACTTGTTTCTGGTAATTCAGTAGGCGGCCTTATTTTTAAAGGGGTAGTGTTTGATGGTTGAATAATAGATAATCGCATAACTTCGCCGCATTTTTTACATTTTTTAGAAACTTTTATCGGGCGTAGGACCGTTTCATTATTTCCACAACTCGGGCATTTAAATATCATCCTTGTTTTTTTCCATAATTAATTTTTTCCGGGCCTCTTCCCACCCCATATACGCTTGATAGAGGATAGTTGTTTGCCTATATAGAGGTTGATTTATTTTAACAATTAAAGGATTTTCGCAGGTGGTTTTTAATATAAGTTTTTCCCGTAATCGATCTATTCTGGTCCGGATATATCTTTCCCCTATTGATTTTTCCTTATCAGTTTCCCATTTAATTTCTTTAACTGATACTTTTCTAGGAACAGATTTAATTATCGTTTCCAGGATAATAAAATCTACCCAATTTAAGTCCTCATAGGTATAGAGCTTCATCCTATCGCCCTATTTTTTCTTTTTTAGTTTAACCGAGGTCTTACAATCGGGGCAGGTCGCATAATATTTATTCTTTCCTTTATAATCCCATTGGTGAGAACACCGGCGGCATTTTACTTTCATTATATATCACCTAATTAATAGTAGTAGTAAGAGTATAAAAAGGGTTTTTATACTATCCTTCCCTAAGAAATAAGGTCCACCATTTTTAGTAGGATTTTAGAAATAATGAGGGGGTTTGAAAATCTGTATTCCTTCGGGACTATTTAGCAGAAATCCCTAAAAGAGAAGAAATCCAAAAAAAATAAGGAAACTTAAGAGATCAACTGTGAAAGTTTCTCTTGAGAGCATCCCAAAACTGAAAGTTAAGGGAATAATTCTGAAATCTCTTAAATTAAACCCTTATATAAATCCTATTGGTAGTAATCTGTTCCGATAGGAAAGTAGCACTACCTTCTCTGTGAGTGGTTTAGGGGTATGACTACCCCTGTGCATTGGAACTCTTCTGTTCCGCAACTGGAACTAATTAGTTCCGATAGGAAACTTTACAATACCGTAAAACGATACTGTAATACAATACCGTCTAAGGGGGT
>Ga0307928_10001033_pt1 | contig 20931 bp, 19 predicted proteins | sample AceLakmetagen232_FD_201815 | JGI IMG/M metagenome (GOLD analysis project Ga0307928, IMG submission 201815) | Saline water microbial communities from Ace Lake, Antarctica - #232 | ecosystem: Environmental > Aquatic > Non-marine Saline and Alkaline > Saline | place: Antarctica: Ace Lake... | reverse complement strand
ACGACGGCGCTTGTTGATGGTTATCTATTAAGAATAGCACACAACAAAGTTGTTTTACCTAGTAAGAGTAAAGGGCATGGAGAGAAGTATAAGGGAGCACACGTATTTCCACCAATACCTGGAGTATACAAAAATGTTATTGCGTTAGATTTAAAAGCTCTATATCCAAATATAATAAAGACTTTTAATGTTGGATACGAAACATTCAATCCAGACGGTCCTATTAAGTTAAAAGAAGGAATTGCATTTAACGATGGTATTGGTTTAATGTCGCAAGTTATGAGAGAATTAGATAAAGAACGAGCCATATATAAAAAGCTAATGTGGAAAGCAGATATCGCTGGAGATAAGTCTGTATATAAACTTAACTATTATAAACAATACTCTGTAAAAGTTCTTATGAACTGTTTTAGTGGAGATACACAATTATTAACTCCATCTGGAGAGAAAAATATTAAGAAATGTAAAATTGGAGATGTTATGTATTCTATTAATCCAGAAACGCATGCTTTAGAAGAAAAAAGAGTAACTAAAACATATGAATATGATTATAATGGCGATATGGTTCATTTTAATACACAAAATATGGATTTAATAGTAACTCCAAATCATAATATGATTGTTGAAGATAAAAAAAGAATTTCTTATATGATTAAAGCAAAAGATTATAATACCAATAATAGAATTCCAATTCATTCATCTATAAAAAGAAATCTTCCGCACTTCATTAATTTATTAGAAAATGTAAAATATTCTGATTACAGAACTTTTTTATTCAAGAATAAAGAATTGAGAAAAATAAAACAAGAATTATCATCTTATAATGTAACATTTAAAAAAATAAATATGGCAAAATGTGAAATTTTTTGTAATAAACAAACACTTGTAGAATTATGGAGTAATGGATATGATATTCGAATTAAACATTCTAGAAATAAAAATTGTAATTATAACATACCATTTGTATATAATAATGATTTCTCTGAATTATTAGGTTGGTTTTTATCAGAAGGATTCATATATAAGACTATTCCTTTTGGAAGACGTGGAATGTCTAAATCTATAATTATTTGTCAATATAAAACTGTTAATTCTGAAAATGTGTTATCTATTAAACAATTGTTTGATAAAATGAAAATTAGATATCGTAGTGATTCAAAAACAATATCTTTTAGTTCAGATTTGTGGTATGACACTCTTATAAAATGCGGCTCTGGAAGTAGAAATAAACATATTCCAAACAAATGGTTTCATGGTCTAAATAAAGAAATATTATTTAAATCATTATATCGCGGCGATGGACATAAAAATAAAAACATTTATACAACTAATAGTGACAAATTGAAAGAACAAGTTCTTATTATGTTAACAGAATTAGGTTATAAAACATGGTACAATAAAGACGAGTCTGGATGTTTTAGAATTAAATTTAATAAGCAAAATTCTAGACCGCACAATAAAAACATATCTATTGTTAAAAATACAAATGGTAAAGTATACTGTGTTGAAGTAGAAGATAACCACACTGTATTAGCTGGTAGAAATAACAAATTTACATGGACAGGACAAAGTTTTTATGGTTATTTAGGATATGAAGGAAGTAGATTGTATAAGAGAGAAGTGGCGGAAGCAATTACTGAGTGGGGAATAAACATAATCAAGTGGTCTTCAAAGGTATTAGAAAACTTAGGATACACAGTTGTTTATGGAGATACCGATAGTTGTGTTTATGATACTAAAATAGATATTAAAGAACACGATACATATTATACAACATGTAAAATAGGAGAATTGTTTGAAGAATCAATGATTGATGGCAACATTGTAAAAAAAAGCGCAACTAATTTTGTTGTTATACCAAAAAAAGAGATTTTTACACCATCTGTAGATATAAAAACACGAAAAATCATACATAATAAAATTAATTATATTATGGGGCATAAAGTAAAGAAAAAGTTATTTAAGATAAAAATTGGAGATGTTGACACTATAATAACAGAAGACCATTCTATAATGGTAAAGAGAAATGGTGAAATTATTGAAGTGAAACCAACAAATATTCTTAAAACAGATACATTGTTAGTTAAAAAACGAAACATTTATAAAGAGAAAATACTTGGTATGTTAGAAAATGAAATTAGAAAACGAATATGAATTAGTGGAAATATCTGATTACACAATAGAAGATATTGGTGTACAAGAAGAATGGGTATATGATGTTGAAGTAGATAAAACACACAATTTCTTTGGAAACAATGTTTTATTACATAATTCAGTATATGTTAAAGCCAAGACTGACAAAATATTTAAGTTGATGCGAGAAGGTAAGATGCTAACTACAAAGTTAAATGAATCTTATATTGGTTTTTGTAAAGACTATGGGTCTACACATAGCCATCTTGAAATGGAATTTGAGAAAATATTTAAAACAATTTTATTTGTTGGTAAGAAAGGTGGAAAAGACGATGAAATACAAGGAGCAAAAAAGAAGTATGCATATATTTTGCTTTGGGAAGACAAGAAAACAGTAACAAATGAAGTGAAATTTACAGGCTTTGAAACGCGACGTTCAGATACTCCCACCGTATCTAAACTGGCACAAACAAAAATAGTTGAAATGATTCTTACTGGATGTGAGAAAAAAGACATAGTTAAAGAACTTAAAAGTGTTGACGAAAGAATTAGAAGCGGCAAAATAACCACTGAAGAAATAGCATTTCCAAAGGGCATTAGTAAACAATTAAAGGCATACGGAGTTAAAAAGTTAGATAAAAAGACTGGAAAATGGAGAAAGACTGGCACTCCACCAATAATAACAGGAGCAAGATACTCGAATAACTATTTGGGTACAAGATTTGGTAAAGGAAATAAACCAAAATGGATATATATTAAAGAAGTACCATATGGTTATCCAGATACTAAGATACTTGCGTTCGATGGAGACGACGTACCAAAAGGATTTGTAGTTGATTACGATTTAATGATTGAAAAAATATTAAAAATGAAATTAGAGGAGATATTGTTGGCGAGTGGTTTTGGTGAATTCCCAAGCACTGATGTTAGACAACAAACATTATAAAATGGAAAATAAAAAACAAGCTGCCACTGTAGAAAAATTCTGTAAGAATGCAAATTACTGTCTAATCAAGTACGAACGAGATTTCGGAAAGATAATTGGTAATCCAGAACTTACTAAACTAGACTTATCCAAAAACGAAATACGAAGAAGTATTAGAAACAAAGATGATAGTATGTTGTTTATGTATAAAATAGCACCACAGAATTATAAATTCGTATTAAATCCGTTACAATTGTTGTTACACTCCTTAGAGGAGGCTAGAGCAATAGAAACTGTCTACCCGCATATATTCACTTGGGTGTACGATGGATTATTCTTAAATGCGTATGCTACAATACCAAGCAATGACGTTAAGACACACACTATTATTACTAGATATGGCGGCACAGAGAACTTTTATAAGATACTAATTAAACATTTAAACAATATTGGTAATATGAAGAAAGGATTATCTCCAGACTATGATTTCACAACCTTTACTTATGAATTAGAAGATAATAATATATCAGTTGCGTCTTTAAACAATAGAACAAAAGCGTATTGTATAATTATAAATCTAACAGATTCGTACAAGGATATTCTAATAAATAGTAAAAACTTGGTATCTAGAGATATCAGTATGAATGTTTTAAACATGAGATACTGGACTAAAGAGATTAATCCAGATTTTATAAAAGAGGCTAAGCATATGAAATTGGCAAACGCAATACCGTTCACAGAAGAATTGTATGCTATTTATCCAGCACCAATAAAGAGATTAATGAACATACCGCATAAGGGAAATTATTATAGATTCTTATTAGCTAGATTCTTATTGAATGTGCATTCTCCAAAAGATGCAAAACACGTGTATTATTCAGTTTTGGGAGCTGAAGAATTAGACCATGTTAAAAATGGTAATTGTTCAACACAGTGGAATTACATAAAGAACAATATACAAAAGTACGATGCGCCATCCTTAAAAGAATTAAAAAGATTCATTTACGATGGAGACCCTGAATTAGCACACGTATTAGAACCTTTGCAAGATTTTGCTGAAAAGCTTAAAAAAGATAAAGCGAGAGGTGAATAGAATGACTATATGGCTTGACAAATTAATGTGTGAAGTAAAAGATATTAAATCAAAGGTAAACACATTTGAAACGTTTACTAAAGAACTTAAGAAAAGAGAATATATCGTGTCGTATCCAGAAGTATTAAGACGAGTATATTGGGATGGTGAAAATGAATAAGCAAGAAGTAGAAGTAGAGTTAGAAAAAACTATTATAGCATTTAAGAAAGAAAAAGAAAATAATGGATTCTTACTTAAACAACAAAACAAGTTCAGAAAGATGGCTGAAAGAGCGGGAAGTGAAGCATTCGCTTATAAGACAGTTGTTGAACGATTAAAAGATGAATTAGAAACGTTAGATGCAACACTTAAAAATATAGTGGGAGATACAAAATGAATAAATTAACAAGAAGTCAACAATTAGTGATTGATATATTAAATTATGATGAAGCTATGAGCTATGAGGATATAGCAAATGAAACTGGATTAAGCTATGATGGTGTTAGAGGTAGAGTATCTGAGTTATATAATATGGGATATGAGATTGAAAGAATAAAAGATGGTGGAGTAACACATCTATTATACAAGAAATCTTCTACTTATAGAAGACCTGATGATATTAAATCTAAAATCACACAAAGAATTAAAACTGTGGACGACTTTTATAAGATAACTAATGTGCTTGATACTATTAAGAATAAGAAAATAATAAAGAAGAGAGTATCTAAGAAGAAGAAATCGCATAATAAAGAAGCTGTATTGTTATTATCAGATTTACACATTGGAGAAATAATTCGTGAACCTTTATTTAATGATGTTGTGTTTAATACTTCTATTGCCACGACTAGAATGGAAGAATTAACAGAGAGTGTTATAAATGAGCTTAACTCTGATAACATAAATCATGTTACTTTATTAGGTATTGGAGATATGATAGATGGCGATATGATTTATAGAAATCATTTGTTTAGAGTAGAGAAACCTGCTGTAGAACAAATACAGGATGCAACTAGAGCAATCTCTAGTATGATTAAAGAGTTTGTTAATGCTGGAATAACTGTAGATATGTATAATGTTAGGGGTAATCACGGAATTACTAATTATCAAAACTTGGAAGAAGATAATTGGGATAATGTTATATATGATATGTTAGAAATAATATTTGAAAGTAATGAAAATGTTAACATTCTAAATTTCAAAGGAAATGAAGGATTAGTTAATATTGGAAATAAAAAAATAGTACTATCACATGGTAGTAATTTCCAAGCTCAAATAAAAACGGCTAGTGGTTTACGACAATTTAGAGGATTATGCGCTAAGCATGATTTAAGTAATGGAGACTTAGTTGTAGTTGGACATCTTCACGAATTCGGAATTGAAACTGACCAAAAAAAGTTTTTAATTAGAAATGGTAGTATAGCTGATTCATCTGAATACGCATTGAAATTAAATTCATATTCAGACCCAATGCAAACTCTTATGATATTTAATGAAGATTGTATATATCCAGTTATAATACCTATTGAGGTTGGAAAATGAGTTTGATAACAACTATAAGTGTGGGAGTAGCAGGAGTATTAGCAGGCGCTGGATTAATGCGTGCTCGTATAAAGTATGTGATACTTGTTAAACGATTAAGACAAGTTGAGAAGATATGTCTAAACTTTCCAACAATTGAAGAACTTGCAACTAAAATATTAACTATGAAAATTCCGCTTGATAAATTACCACCAGATGTATTAGATAGTATTAAAAACAATGTGAATAATCTTAATACGGCAACTAGTGCTAGTTTACCAGATGGAATAACTAAAGGAAACTATTTCGGATAAAAAATGAAAGAGAAAACTAAAATTGTGACATCGTGGAATGAACTTACAGAGTTTATAGAATCTATAAATCCGTATAATAAAACCATTTTTTTATCAGGTTGGCTTGACGAATTATATGGAGAACATACTCGTATAAAACAATTAGTTTTTACGACTAAAGACGTTGAAGTATTGCGTGACGACTATGCCAAAAAGAAAAAGAAAACAACGAATAGAAAAGCCAAAGTTTAGTGCTAACCCCAAGTGGATAAATGCTCCAAAAAATATTGGAGATAATTATGGATTCATTTATAAGATTACACATCTTAAAACTGGTAAATTCTATATTGGTAAAAAATTCTTTATCTTTATGGTAACTAAACCACCACTAAAGGGTAGAAGCAAGATAGAGAAGACTAGACGTGCTAAGCTGAAAGGTAATAGACGACATAGTTTTGTAGAGTCTGATTGGAAGACTTATTGGGGAAGCAGTAAACTTTTATGGAAAGACCTAGAGAAGTATGGAGAATCGGCTTTTAAACGTAAAATCATATTATTATGCGACTCAAAATGGGATTGTGCATACCAAGAATTACTTAAACAATTAGAATATGATGTTATATTTAGAGAAGATTCGTACAATGCATGTCTCAATGTGCGTCTTCGAAAGAGAAAAATTAAGAATCCTTTATAAAGGACGTCAAAACAATGGATATTTAGCCATATATACCGTATAATAAGCGAAACATTTATATAGTTGAAGTGCTATTATACTAGTTATGGCTCGAATACGAGACAAAAACTACTTCTATATAGATATTATTGCGATATAGAAGAAGTATTATAATTATCCCACAGAACGTGGATAATACATGAAAACCAAAAGGTGATTAAACATGGAAATAAATAAATTAGTGGCAATTGGCGCAGGTATTGTACTTGTTGGTTCATTAGCATGGACTGGTATAGCACAAGACAACGCTAATAATAGTGCAGACGCATTACAAGCCGCAAGTAACGCATTACTCACACTAGAAGCAGAGAACACAAATTTAGGTGTCTCAGTGGAACAGTTGAATAATGATTTAGCAATACAAGGAATTGAATTAGTTGATTTGAGAACCACCACTGAAGCTCAGGCTGCAGCAGACGCTCAAATTATGGCAGATTATGAAACTGAAAGAATTGCGTACGAAGCTGAATTAGCAAGTATTGCAGAAGAAGAAGCAATTGAAGCCGAGATAGAAGTAATCGCTAATTCAGGATATGACGTGGACGAATTTAGTCTTGCTCAAACAATATCTGAAGACATTACAGAAAACGACTATGAAAAACTATTAGATTCAGAAGTTAGATTTGATGGTGATGACTACGATTTTGAAGAAGTATTTAGTTTTACAGCTACTTCAGATATTAATGGTGACGATTACAATGCAGAGACTTATCTAACACTAGATGAAGACGATATGATATATAATCTTGTATTTGATAGTGACTTGGATACTTCATTAATTAGTGATGATGAAACATTAAAAATAGACTTCCTGGGAAAAGAGATTGAGATTACAAATTGGGATGCTAATGAGATAACAATTGAAACTGGAGAATTATTCTTAGTAAACGTTGGAGAATCTATAACTTACAATGATAAGATAGTTACATTATCATTTGCAGGTTCAGATAAAATAGTTGTTGATGTTGACGGAGAAATGGAATCTATTAATGAAGACGAAACTGAAGATGTTAATGGTTTAAGCATTAAAGCAGACTTCACTGCAGAAGGTGAAATGGCTAGTATAAAAGTTAGCGATGCCGATGTAGAAACTACAATTGAATCTGGTGACGAATTTGCAGAAGATTCAATGTGGGAATATAGAATTACTGCTAACGAAATCGGATTAGTTCTAACTGAAGATTTTACAGACATTGACGAAGACTCAGATTACAAAGCTCTAGCAGCTGGTGAAATGATTTCATTACCTAATGAATATCTATCTTTAGAATACAATGGTATTAAAGATGTAGATATGGTTGATGTAGACTTTAGTGAAAAGAATGGATTTGTTAAAATCAAAGGAGACTTTGCAAATGGTATGGATGATTTTGATTTAATTTATGCTAACGCAACTGGTTTCTATGATGAAGACTACGCTCTTATATCAACTGATAACATTGAAATTGATAATACAGATAGTTTAATTGAACTTGTTGGTAACACTTTAGTTATTGAAGATGTTGAATTAAATATGGATTTTTCAGATGCAATAGTTAACGGAAATAGTATTGTTAATAAAGATGATAACTATAGAAGTAGCTTTGGTATTATAATTGATTCTCCCGAAGATAACTTGGAAGATGAAGAATTTAGTATTGTTGTACCCGAAGAAAAACTGGAAGTATCAATAACGGTTAATTAAGTTTAACTGTTTTTATTTTTTTTTGATTCTTTAGTTCTTCAATGGACAAAGAATGGAGTTAAAAAATGGCAAACAAAGATAAAACAGGACCTGAAGGAAGAGGTCCGAGAACAGGAAGAGGACTTGGTAATTGTCCAAGTAACGACAATGCAAGATTTGCAACACCTAGACCAAGACAAGGAATGGGTAGAAGAAACGGACGAAGATTAGAAAATTTTCAATAGTTTCTAGTGATGGAAAGATAACATAATTGTTTTCTTTCTTAAAAATATTAAAGAGGATTAAAAAATGAGTATGAAAGGAAAAATTAAATTCTTCAACAGCGAGAAAGGCTTTGGATTTATAACAGGAGAAGATGACATAGATTATTTTGTGCATGCTACTAGTATATCTGATGGCTTAATATTAAATGATGACGATGTAGTTACATTTGATACTGAAGATGGCGACCGCGGCCCTAAAGCTACAAATATAATTAAAGTATAAGAGAGTTTAAATAATATGAAACCAACTTTTGCTATCGTAAAACGTGCAAAGTGGTGGGACTTAATTAACTATTTCTATATAATAAAGGCTAAACTAGATGATGATATATTAATATATGTTTCTAGATATCATCATTCACGATTTCAATAAGAATTCTAATTTGCTCGAGGATGCATCCTAAAGCGATTTAAGAGCACTTAATTTTAGCTGGTACTTTATACTTACAAAGAAAAAAGATGGCTAGGATGCAAGGTATATGCGTCCTAAGCCATTTTAAACAATCACTTCTTACACTTTTTTATCTAACTAAAATTCTATTCCTTCTTGAGTCATAACTCTCAGAAATCCATTAACTACTCCTAATACTGTAATAGGAATTCCCGCTGCTATCTGTCCAGAAATTATAGTTATAACTCCAGCTACAACAATTGCAACATTAGTCCATAGTGTTTTTGAAGTCCACCATTTCTTTACCACAATTACTTCTTCTACCATATTTATCACCTTTTCTATTTATGCTTTATAAACCATAGCTACACTCTCATACTGAGAGCTATTAGCCGCTGAACTTGTTCTACTCATGTTAATCTTAAAAGACACTGTACCACCAGCAGTAGCAAAAGCATGCATCGTACCATACACTGTAGACACCGCCTCCCAACTAATACCACCATCATTAGTAACATGATACGTATCATTCACTATATTATAACTTTCATATCTTCTTAACTCGCAATACCTAACTGGTCTATCCGTAGCCATATACGTTGCATACACCATAGCACTAGTCTGTGTTCCAATTATCTGTAATTTTCCACTCACCTCACCAGAACCACTATGTACCATAATACTAGGACTCTCATTAAAATAAACAGAGTAACTATCTGTCATATCATTTGGATTACTAAATCCTGTTATAAAATCATCGGGATTAGCCTTCTCTATAAAAATATCTTCAACTGTTCTAATCTTCTTTGTTAACTCTACATTAGTCTTAAACGTGTTACCGGCTATATTATGAGTAAATGATTGAATCTTATATCTACCACTAATACCAGTATATGGAACATAAGACGATATCATAGCACCAGGTAAAACCCTAGATAAACCAACAACAGTCATTCTACCATTCGCTGGAATATTTAATCCTTCTGCTAAATCGAAATCTGTCTTATCTTGAACCTCACTCATCGTAGTTAAAGACTCATCCATAACTACCTTATCCTTAATCCACATGTCACTTTGACTAGTAGAATCTTCTTCTGTTTTTAATATAATAATATTATCACTTTCTTGCTTACCATACGTTATAACCTTATTAACCAATTCTGTAGTATCTCTACCATACTCATTCATAGATATTAAATTCTCACTATATCTTATATTATCCTTATACTGATAATATGTTTCTGGAACAAAAACTCTCAAATACCACTGAGTGTCATCTCTATCATAATACATATAAAACTCTAAGTCCCCTCTTTCTAATATCTCCTTTATAACAGTCCACGCCTTCTTATGCTCATAAGCATAATTAATAAGTGTTGTTGGAAACGTTGGAGTAGATAAACTCCAAGAAACAGTCTTAAGAGTTGAATTATACGTAGCTATAGCCCAAGAAGTACCAGTCCAAAAAGCTAGCTTAACATCAGAAAAATAATCATCAAGTATTCCACATACACTAACATCAACTGTAGCGGCAGCATGAGTACCAGTAATAGTTCTATCTATCATTTGTGGATAATCTCTACCACTAAGAGTAATATAAAAACCTTCTGATTGATTTACACCATAATAAGCATTATCTATTTTACCTTTAAAAACTAATTGACCTCTCAAATCCATATCTTCATATATTACGCCTTTACCAGAACTATAAAGACCGGCAATATCATTATCAGTTAAAACATCATCATATAATACAAACTTATCAAATATTCCTCCAGCGAACTCTGAACCAGCAACCGATAATCCACCAAGAACAACATATGTACCAGCACTTAAAGTAGTACTAGTCCAATCAATCTGTGCTATATTATTAAGATATACTCTTACAAAATCTCCAGCATCAGTCTTCCAATTTATAACAACATGATTAAATATACCATCTAATAATACCATGCCAGATACTAGTGTTACACCATTAACTATCACATCAACATTATTATCACTATTCACCTTAATATAAGTTCCGCCATGAGCATCAGATACAAACACGTAAGAACCATTCTCACCAGTATGGGCATTCTTTAACCATACAGACATAGCACCATCAGTATCATTAATAGTAATACTAGTAGAAACCTGGTCTTTTAACCCAGCACAATCAAAAGAATGATTCTGAACACCAGAAACAAACGGTTCACTCCAATCATGAACAACCGTATAATTATAAAAATCATTAATAAGATTATCAGTTATAACATCATCAACAATTACAACCTCATCTATTCTACCATTAAAATTATTAGTGATAGAACTGTCATTGCCAATACCCAAACCACTACCACTCCATTCCAGACTAACACCAGTAGCAATAGAAGAACTCTTAACACCATCCTGAATGTAATATAATACGCCGCTATCCAACATGAACCCCACCTGATGCCACCCAGTACTAGCACCACCAGTATATAACGATGTAAACGTACTAGCAGGATGTATCGTACTACCATCATACAATCTTATTTGACCATTAACATCAGAATAAAAATACCATTTATTACCCAAAATAATACCAGTATCGGCCTCATTATCCCTAACCCAAGCTAAGAATACACAATCATCAGTAAGAATCGGAAACCCCGTAACATCAGCAACATAATCTTTTTTACCATCAAAATCATAACACTTACTAGACTCATTAAACCTATTAATCGCTAATTGGGGACCGTCAAGATTCTCATCTTCTGTTCCAGAACCAGTATTATAAATTCTAGTTCTCTCAGTATCTAAAAGAGTCTCATCATAAAATCTAGTATCATCCATAAGACCATCATAAAAATTGCTCGTAGTTCCAGCACTAGTATATTCTTGTCCAAAACTAATCTTATCAGTACTACTCACAGAAAAATTATAAGTACTAGATACTTCAGAAACATTATCAACATATAAATCGTAAGCACCAGTAACATCTGTAAACTCTAATCCTAAATGATGCCAGTTACCATCATCAACTCGAGTACTAGCATTATAAGTATCACTATCATCCTTAATATATGGATATCCAGTTGAACTAACACCAACCGTTAACTTATGAACATTACTACTATTTGACACAGACATAACTGCACCATTACTAGTTGTACCAGTAGGATTAATCCAACTAGTAAATAAGAAATCACTACTATCTAAAGACGTTGCTAAATTATCATAATCATTACTCACAACTCTAACATATCCAGTAGTAGAAACACCAAGCTCTACAGCTATATTATTACTATTAGTAACCGTTATCTTCTCAGCCTTAATCACGTTTCCAGAAGAATCAAATGCTTCAACAAACGGATAAGAATCCCCTAACGAATGCGTAATAGTCCACGCAGTAGATGATGTTGATTGTGTGTGTAAATACTTACTAGCAGTTCCATTAGTTATAACACGAACATAACCAGTAGTACTCTCACCCATATTAACCACGAAATTATTTGCATCTGTCATAGTCACATCAAATGGTTCTACAACACTAGAATTAGAATCATAACACATAACACAAGGATATGAATCATTTAAATTATGAGCAACTGACCAAGCAGACGTAGCAGTTGTTTGTGAATGTAAATAATCATAACTATCTTGACTATCCTCCAAATTCTTCTCTTTATACACTCTAATATAAGCAGGCGCAACCGTACCAGTAGTAATTGTAAACTGATTAACATTATCCATAACCACAGTTTCAGGCTCAATAATTTCTCCAGCAGTACCATAAACAGTAAAATACGGATACTTATCATTAGAATGATGATTCACAATCATATTAGTAGTACCAGTAAAGTGATACAACATATTAGTTCCAAAACCGTTTAAACTCACATAATCACTCGTACCATTAAACACTAAACCATCATTAATCTTACCAGTTGTAGATATAATCTGTGCCTCTCTAACAGCTTGACCATAATACATTCCCTTAGAATCAATAATCGTATTAGTATAACCATTGTCATTCATCTTATAATGCGCTACCAAATCAGTGTTTAAACTAGCATGTCTAGCATTCGCACTAGAATCTAACACGTTACCATCAAAAGAATAATATGCTTCAGTCTTTATTATTCTAGTGAACGCATTATTAGCACTAGAAGTTAAATCACCAGTAACATAAGATAAATACATATCAAATAAGTTATCACCATCCTTCTTACTATTTAAATAAAGTACCTCATCTATAACACCATTAAAATAATTAAGTCTAGTACTATTAGTACCAATATAATGAGTACTTGCTAATGTTGAAGGCATAGTAGCCGTAGTAATCTCAGTAGCATCCTCATATCCATTCAAGTACAAGTTTATACCATTCAAGTCATAAGCCACAATTACACAATACCATGAACCAATCACTAAAGTAGTATCACCAACCATTTCACCAGAATCGCCAATCTGACAATAAATCTTACTACTAGTATTTATTCCAACTCTAACAATACTTGAAACACCGGCATCATATAATACCTGATGCGTAGTAACATCATCTGGCTTAAACCATATAAATAATGTGCCCTTATCTTTCTCAAAATCAGTAGTAGTATGTGTCATATACGCAGTAGAACCATCAAAATCGTAAGCCTCTTGAGCATCCAACAATCTATTAGCAGTTAGTACTGCATTATAATTAGTAGCATCATTACCAGCACCACTAGCATCAGAAGTTCCAGCTAAGAAAGGTAAGAACAATTTATAATTATTAACAAAGTAAGAATTACCAACACTATTCTTATATCCAGTATCAAAATTGTAAAAATGTGTAAGATTATCATTCAAATTCTCATCTATAGAAGTATCATAATCAACATAGATTTCAATATCTTCACCACCAGAAAAAGTATTTAGAAACTGTCCATTCTTATTAGAAATCTTAAGAGAAAAACTACCAATTCTATCATTAATATGTTTAGAAATAGACGCACTAATAGTATAATTCTTTGTAGAAGAACCATCTATAGTATCCATCAACGTATATTGAGTGCTATCACTATCCCATGCTTCTATTCTAATTGCTGGATGTAAGTATCTTGTAAAGTCTACCATCTTTATTATTTACTTATAAACATTTAATTGCAAATCCACGAATACTAGGATAACCTGCTGTAGGACTAGTTGTTTTAGGTATCAGTTTAATTATTAGAGAATTTGGTGGCACTGCAAACGCAGTAAACGTATTAATTTCTGGAGAAACTCCACATTCTAACCAACCACTGTCATCATCAGTAAATGTATTTGAAGCTAGTGTTAAGTCTGGAATATTATAATCAGTATAAAAATCTATAACTGAGGCACTTGATGGTGTTCCACCTTCTACCCAACTAATATCACCACTGCATAATATCAAAGCTCTAATATACCCTGACCCGCTATCTACTGGGTCAGTTCCATCTAATTGACACGTAGCTGGATTATCTAATTCATCTGCGGTTGTATCTATGTTAAATTCATTACTTGTTGCGCTATCAGTGGCAGTATTTAATACTGTAGCACTTGGCATTTCCCAACTAGAGACTGCAGCACCAACCGCGGCATTCACAGTACTCCATGAACTACAACCAGTATTAGTGCTCGTATCTGCAAATGTTCCAGTATATGTTCCAGTAGCGTGTTCTATACCAATCTTTGCAACATGTCCTCTCTTGCCTACATCTCTAGTAACATTTGTTTTTAATGCTGTAATATTCTCAAATTCTAATATGTTTTCACCGTAAAATAAAAAATCATATAGCTTGGCTCTTCGTTCTTCATCAGTTCCAGTTAATACATACACAATCCAAGAATTATCATTTAATTTTCCAACTTTTATGTCACTAGTTCCAATACTAGTAGATAACCCACCAGCTGTTATTTCTATATAAGGATGCGTTGAAATATCAGTTGAAAATGTATTAATAACTTTATATTTTATGTCTGCTCCAGTCTCCCAATCAGCTACTAATGGTACACCTATTGCTGAACTAATTGCTGAACTAAATGTTCCAGCTGGAATATCGTGTGTTATTGGAAAGTAACTTATTTCATCTAGTAATGCACCTGCTAGTGTCATTAAAGGAATACTATCGTCTGCATAATAATCTCTATTTGCGGTTTCACTATCTCCTTGAGTACCATCTGTTGTTTCAACCCAACTAATAGTTCCTTTTAATAAGAAAAGACAGAATGAATCTCCACCTGTTGAACCTGAGAAAGAATTATCATCTGCATAAATATAGAAGTCTGTTGTTGCGGGATTATCTAACTCATCTGCAGATTTATCCGTTCCCATTTCAGAACTCCAAGTGCCCCCAGTTCCACCACCAGTTGTAGTGTGGAGTACTGTTCCATCAGGCACTTCAAATGTAGATGTAGCATTACCACTTCTTTCAATAACAAATAAGTCAGACCAGTAACAACAATCTGTATTTGTTGATGTGTCACTAAATGTTCCAGTAGAATTTCTATTACCACCAGTTTCATCATTATTATGTAATCTTCTATAAGTAAGTAATGCTCTTTTACCTATGTCTCTTGAATCTGTTGATTGAACACTTGTAACTCCTGTAAACTCTTCTATTAAAGGATTAATAGCATTTAACTCATCACTCAGTGTATAAGTACTACCAAACCATAAACTCTTATGTATTTGTGCTCTTTGAACTTCATCAGTTCCAGTATCACACCATACTAACCATTTACCAACATCTATTTTATTAACATAGGTATCATTAGTACCATTAGTCCAAGAACCCATACTTGTAGCTTCAATGATAACATAAGAAACCAGTGAATAAACATCTGGTACTTTATATTTGTCACTAGCAAATTCTGCACCAGTCATATCTTTGTCTAAATCAACACTATTCTCTCTACCATTAGAATCGATGTAAGCATCTGCAAACCAGTCAAATTCTCCAGCTGAGAAGTCTATACTTCTATCAATAAGTTGTCTAATTATATTAAGACCAGATACAGCATATAAATTGTTAGTAATAGCTTCGTAAGCTATGGAATTAACCGCACTATCAGTATCTTTAAACTTCAATTTATCATCAGAGCTATCTATAAATATACTGTCATCTTCAGAATTAGCCGAAGCTATCTTTTCAAATTTCTTACTTCCAAGTATTTTAACCATTTTTTACCTCATGAATTACTGTTCTAGAACAGTCATTGAATAATTATAAAATAAACCATCAGTGTCTCCCTTATCTGATATATTAAGACTTCCCGGAACCATTATATAAGTTCCATTGTGGATACCATCAACATAACCATAAGCAGTATTAGTATCAAGACCTTCTATATTTGCTCTATTAGTAGATAGATTAGCAGACGATGTGCCTATTATAATACCAGTTATCTTAATAGACCACTGTGTCTCGCTAACACCAAGAACTGAAGTCTGTGTTAATGATTTGCCCATAAATTGTTTTACTTTTTTCTGTGTCTTTACAGGTGATACGCTTAAAGCTTTAATATATATACCATTAAACGTTATCGAATCTCCATATTCTGTCATCTTTTAATCCTCATTACTGTGTTTTTAATTGTCGTCTAAGCTCTTCTGAAAAAGCATATGCAAAGTCTGAAGCGTCTCCTTCAACGCCTGTTATATTAATATTACCAATAGTTACACTTCCAAGTCCGGCTCCAGCATTAGGTCCTGTTAATGGCACAACCATTTCAGGTCCTGCTTCTCCCATTAATGCAACAGTAGGCTTATCTATTATACCACCATTTGCAAATTCTTCTTCTATTGTTCTATAAACAACACTACCATCAGCTTTAGTAATCTTACTAGCACCATCACGTTCATTGGGCGTATCAATTAAATTTACATTTCCATTGTCAGAATGTATTGTTTTAACACTTCCAGCAGATACAGCACTCTTAAGTCTATAAGCAGCAATCAACTCGTAAACTGCTGTTTTCTCTTTTCCTATTGCTAATACGTTTGCGTCTACTGCACCACTAAGTATAAATTCTGTTCTTGTTATTTCTTCTTGAGTGTCTTCCCATTCTTTAGTAAGCTTCTCTTGTTTTGCTTTTAACTTGTCAATTTGAGTACCCTTTTTCTTTAATGCGGTGTAAGCACTTGTTGCGTTGTCAAACTCTCTTTGTCCTTGAGTCTCCAACGCCGCGATACTTTGTTGTAACTGATAATGTTGTTCTCCCATACCTATATCATATTTTGCTTGTGCAATCTCTCTTTCTCTTTCTAATTCTTCTAATGCTGTCATCTCTTCACTAGATTCTGTATCATCGCCAAATTTAGACGTAGACAATAAACTAGTTTGAAATCCAGCAACGGCAGCAGACACATTCTCTCCTAATAAATTACCCTGTTCTATAGCAGCTCTTATAAACTCATGAACTGTAGTAACCCACGCATCATATGAGTTCTCATTTAACTCATCATTTGTAGCCGCAACTGCATCTCCTAATTCTAATTGTGCAAGTTTCTGTTTCTGAATTGCCAACTCTAAAGCGTGTATATTATTTAATTCTTCTTGTTCGCCTTTAAACTTAGCTTTAGCATATTGATTATAATCAGATTGTAAATCATTAATTTGCTCAGTATATTGTTTGTTTGCAATACCATATACGAATGATGCTACTTTTTGTGCGTCTGTAGTACTTTTAATACTAGAAGCTAATGAATCTAATCCTAATTTTCTGATTTCACCTAATCGTATAACATCTTTATATTCTTCTTGTAATTCTCGAAGACTTTCTATATATTCAGCGTTTGTCATATTTGTAGTAGCTGCTGTTTCCTGAAGTGCGTCTAATGATGCTGTATAATCGGCACTATCTTCTGTTAACTTACTTATAGCATCTGCGTTCTCATGAATGCCTAATACAGAATTAGCACGCGTAACTGATTGTTTAGTAATATCGTCGGCAATTATAGTGCCATATTTTGATAACTCTTTTTCTGCTGCTCCCAACTCAAGTTCTGCGTCTTTCTTCTCATTAATATTTTTTAAATCTATATTTGTAAATTTAACTCGCAGTGCTGCAAGTTTTTCAATCTCAACAGCAGCACCAGCATTTGTTATTTTAACAAGTTTATCATCTTCTACTTTTATTAATGCAGCTTTTAAATTTTTAACTGCTTCATCCATTCCAGACTTATTTAAATCATATGTAAATTTTAATTCTAATTCTTGCCCTTTAGAAATTCCAACACCATTATTAAATAATTTACGCCTTTTATCTATTCTAGCGGCAAACTCTTCATAACTACTAGACATCTCAGCAATATCTAATAACTGCTTCTTAGTGTCCATAGATGACCCAGTGCTTAAATTAAAATCAAGCACTACACTTCTATCTCCCATCTCTTTTTGTGCTTCGGCAATTTTTCTATATGATAACGCTAATGTATTTGACTTTAGCAACGCTTGACCAAATGCAGTATTTGATGCTCTAAAAAAATCTGTAATTGATGCACCAATTTGCCCCCACATTATTGACATCTGATTTGCGGTAGTACTCATTGCAATATCGAATTCGTCTTGTAATGCTGTTGCATTTTTAAATTGGTCAGTTGCTCTAACAATACTTCTTTCTAATTGTGTATAATTAGATGCTAATCCTAAAACCGCTCCAGCTCCAACTTTACCAAATATTTCTGTAGCCATAGCTACTCTATCAGTGGAACTTTCAGCTTCGTTAATTTTTCTTAATAATTCTAAAAATGAACCAGTTGCATCTTCAGCTATTCCTTTTTTAACCTGTGATGGTAATCTATCTCCAAATATTGATGCAATCTTTTCAGAACTAGTTGCTAATTTTGTAAAAACAGACCGCATACGAGTTCCGGCTCTCTCAGCTTTCATACCCATATCAACTAATGTTGCACCTATTGCTGCTGTTGTTTCTAATGGTACACCCAATTGGTGTCCAGCGGCCGCCATTTTAAGCATAGATGCTGATATCTCTTTAGAATTAGCAGCTGTGGTATTAGATAAGTCATCTATAACACTTGCCATATTTTCTATCTTACTAATTGGAATATCATATGCTTGAGAAAGTTTAGCTAATGATAGTGCAGCTTCTTCAGATGTCATTACTGTAGAATTGCCCATCATATTAGTAACTCTAGCAAATTCTACTATATTTTCCACACCACGAATTCCAAGCTGTCCAGCTATTCCGCCAAGTTTTGCAAGTGCATCTGCGCTGTCTGGAACTGCTCTAGACAAACTTATAAATTCACCCTCTAAGCTTTTAATCTGAGCATCAGTCATCTTTGTTCTTTTTTGAACAGTAGCCATCTCAGTTTCTAAATCAACTATTGGTTTTATAAGTTTAGTATATATAGTTTTTAATGTCATGGCTATTAAAGCCACATTTACCATTGCCCATCTTACTTTTGTAAATCCAGAAAGAAGAGAATTTAAACCAGAAGTTTGTGTCTTCATCTTATTTCCATGTGCAACCCATGTTCGTGTTTGTCTAACAGTTGCTTTAGATAACTGACCAGAGGCATATCTTAATTTTCCCATACGTGCTTCTACTTTTTTCAATACGAAGCCGTCTTTATCTACAACAGCACTTAGCGTTGTCCACTTAGAAGTTAATTTCTTAGTTGCAGTACCTTGTTTATTCATACTTGTTGTTACTTTTTTAGATTCTAAAGTAACTCCTTTAGCAGTTTCGGTATTCTTTTTCTCAGCAACAGTTAAATTGTTAACACTATTAGTTACCTTAATAAGCTCTTTTTGTACTTGTGCATTGCCAAGTAACTTAAGCATTATATTTATGAATATTTGTTCGCCTATCATCTTTATTTTTTACTTGCTGTTTTATTTGCAATGTTCTTTTTGTCTATATCTCTATTATGTGCAGCAACTAATTCGTTTACTTCAGCATAAGTAAGATTGTTGATATTAAATAAATTATACCCCAATCCGTGTAAAAAATATATTGAGTCGAATTCAAGCTTGTCTCGTCTGCTCTCACGAAGACGCTTACCAAAGGCATCTTCATCTTTATGTCTATTTTTTTTATCAGCATTTACATTTGATATATCATAAATCTTATTAACAAACAACTTAACATACTCAGGCACTACTAATTTAGCCTCGTCATTGCTAAATTTTGGACTTTTAACGTTGTTAGTTAATAAATGACTAATAATAATCTCTTCTGTTGAAACTGAAAGTCTCATTACTTCACCTATAGTTAATGGAATAAGAAAAACCTTATCGCCATTCTCTAAAGATACTTGTTTCTCAATTAAATTGCCTTTCTCATCTCGTCTAAATACTAATCTATCCAGTGGAGATTTACTCTTTGCCATCTTTTAATTCAGCTTTTGAATTACCCAAACCACTTTCCCTTAATACAGTATTAACAATTATACCAATAATTTCCGGTTTCATAACTTTAAGTTCTTCTTCTGTATATTTTGGATTAACACAATGTTCTAATATTATTCTATGATTAAACAATCTGTCGTGTTCATCATCTCTAACTTTAGCATCTTCAGATGTAATCTTAGATACATTATCAAATATTTCTCTCAATTTAAGTCTTGGAATTGGTACAATCTCAATTGTCTCATCTTTGTACAACTCATATCCTAATGCGTCTTTATCTACTTCTAACGGTACTACTTTAGGCTTTAAAACGCCTTTCTCATTTGTGGCATACAATGCCTTTTCTTTTTTCATTACCATATTTCTCACCTTCTATATTAAAATTAAAAAAAAATAAAAAACTCCTTATTTATTCATAAGAAGCGTCATCGTCAACTACATAACATTTTGCATCTTCAACAAATACGTCAAGATTTTGAGCAACAATGTCTTCTGGAGAACCTGCAATATTAATACTGTTAAAAGCACAGTTACCTAATACTACTCTAATCCAGTTATCAGTTGCAA
>Ga0307928_10001031_pt1 | contig 20933 bp, 56 predicted proteins | sample AceLakmetagen232_FD_201815 | JGI IMG/M metagenome (GOLD analysis project Ga0307928, IMG submission 201815) | Saline water microbial communities from Ace Lake, Antarctica - #232 | ecosystem: Environmental > Aquatic > Non-marine Saline and Alkaline > Saline | place: Antarctica: Ace Lake... | reverse complement strand
GAATAGATTCGCGAGTCTTGATGAAGACCATAATGGACGGGGTGTGGTGTAACGGTAGCACAGCTGGCGTTAATTATTTGCTCCTATAGTGTAGTAGCCAATCACATCAGGCTTTCGAATTATTAAAAATAAAGAAACCTGAAAACTCGGATGCAAATTCCGGTGGGAGCATTATGATTTGTGAAAAATGTAAAAAGCAACAGAATGGAACTTTTGGTAGTGGAAGGTTTTGTTCAAGGGGCTGTGCAAATAGTAGAACATATACAATAGATATGAAAAAACAGAAATCAATAATAATAAAAGAAAAAATTCGGAAAGGATTGTTTAAGCCAGTATATTCATTTAAAAAAGGAAAATTAAACCCAAGTTATAAAGAAAACGGAAGTGTTAGACACAACAAAGAAAATAAAAATAAAACATTTGATAAATATAATGGAATATGTCAAATGTGTAAAAAGAAGATAAATAAAAATAAACCAAGAACTTGGATTGCCCATCATAAAGATTTATTATTAACAATTGAACAATATAATGATTCAACAAATAGAATATTATATTGTTGGTCTTGTCATACAAAACTACATAATAAATTATTTCCAAAAAAACATAAATATGGAATGATGAGAATAAGGTGAGAAAAATGATATCAATACACATACCAAAAGAAGGAAATGCGCCGGACATAACAAAAGAGATGTCAAGTGCCAAACGTATCAAGGATAGGGTTACTAGGCAAACGACACTGACAGGTTTAACTAAAATATCACATTATCTTTAGCACTGCAACTAAGGTTGACGGAATAAGTATTTATTGGAATGATGAAGAATTAATAGTTGAGGAATATGATAAAATACAAAAACATTATTTTTGTGGACGGGACCTCCTAAAATTCACTGTCGGAAAAACATTAATGTATAAAATATTATCAATTGATTTGAGTGAGTGTTGTTATGCCAATGTGCATAGTGATGGAGAAATTGAAATATTATTTGAGGAGAAAAGTATTGTTCCAAATAAGCATAGTAAAGGAGGACAAAGCAAAGCACGGTTTGAAAGGTGCAGGGAGAATGAAATAACACAATGGTTTAAAAGTGTTGATAGTAAATTAATGCACATTGAGGGCGAGTTTATTGTTGGCATTTCCCAAATGTACTATAAGCGGTTTGTCAAACATTTACACACATACAACAAACAAAAAATAAAAAAACACTACACGAATGAATATAGCGGTTTAACCGGTGTTTATAACTTGTTAAACACGCTAAATAATGAGAAATAAACGTGGCAATAGTGTAATGACAACACCCGTGCCTTGGACGCACGAAATTCCGGTTTGATTCCGGGTTGCCACATTGGGAGGAAATAAAAATGGAAATAACAATCAAACCACAATCGCCCGATGGGGTAAACGTAACAATTACCAATCTAATATTTAGTACTTACAAAGAAACGTTTGAAGTAATTAAATTATTGGAAGCAATAAAAGACGGACAAAAAATAGATATTGAGGAGTGCATAAAAATATTCAAAGAAACAAAAACGGGCTCGTAGGCTAATGAATAGACCACTTGGCTTCTACGATTGTGGCTAGGAAGTGGTTCACACGAAGTGACCAAGAGACGTGGGTTTGACTCCCGCCGGGCCTATTCAGTTGGTGTTAGGTGGAATTTGCCCATCATGGACCGGATACTTGTAAGGGACCACTAACATCAATTATTATTAATTTAAAAAGAATAAAGGGTGATTGAATGGCCAGGAATGATGGATGGGTGACACCGCGCTTAGTTATTAAAGGAAACAAAAAAGAAATAATTAATGAATGTTTAGACCCACAACCACATTGGGACGATTGGACTGAACAAAGGGATGGGATGCGAGGATGTGACGATAGGAAAAGTATTAGAAATAAAAATATGTGTTTTGCAGAATCATTTGAAGTAAAACGGTGGAATAAAAAAAATAAAAAATTAGTAAAAATAAGGAAAGCAAAAAAAATTAAGTTCAAGAAATATAGTCCCGTAGTTTAGTTTGGACAATAATTTTCGACTTTGGTTAATGTATCATATATATGTTAAAAGAAATCGAAAGACGTGGGTTCAAATCCCACCGGGACAATTTTTTGGGACTGTAGCTAACAGGAAAAGCGTTTGACTGAAGCTCATTGAACTCCGGGTTCAAATCCCGGCAGTCCCATCATAATGAAATGTATCAAATGTAAAGAAGAAATTAAGTTAGGCGAATCAATTTACCAAATCAAATGGGGTTCACTTGCCAAGGATGATATGGGTGGAGTGAACTTTGAAGAAGCAAAAAGTATTCCGGTACATGGGTATATACATTTTAGGTGTATGAAATGAATTACGAAAAATTTAGAACAATAGTAAGTAAGGAAGAGTATTTTAATAGTTGGGATAAAGAGCAGTATGACCAATTATCTGAAGTGCACAGAAAACAAATTTATGATAAATATATTATTAAATGTGTTGTTTTCCAAAAAGCTAATTGTAAATGTGAAAATGAAAATTGTCAAACACCCGATAGTGAATTAACTTTACATCATATTAAGTTCCAAAAAAACAATGGAAAAACCACTGTTAAGAATGGTGCTTGTATTTGTAAAAGTTGTCATAAAGCATTCCATCGTGGAAAAAAATCTTTAGTAATAGATGGTGCTACATACAAAATTCATAAAGAGCATACTATTAATTGGAAAGAACTTAAAAGTCAAAATAAAGATATTCGTAGACAACATAGAGAGGAATACGGAATCAATATTAGTTGGGAATTGATAGTTTTACTTATGCAATTCCTTGAAGTTAATTATAACGAGAGTATGGAAGATAATATAGAAGGAGAAGATGATTAAAATGTGGAAGGTGACACAGGCGGGCTGATGTATCGATATTAATCGGAGGACGTGGGTTCAAGTCCCACCCTTTCACATAAATTTAAAAAGCGACCATAGTGACAGCGTTTATCACGTTTGGCTTCCAACCAAGAATCGTGGGTTAAAATCCCGCTGGTCGCATCGCCGACAGTGAGTAGTTTAGGTATAGGTTCTAGACCTTGTAAATCCTTTATGAAGTACTGTTGGCCCGTTTTGCTCAAGTGGTGTAATGGTTAGCACATCAGTCTGTGGAACTGAATGACCGAGTTCAATCCTCGGCTTGAGCTTTATTTGCCTATATGGTCCAGTGGTTAGGATATCTGACTGTCTATCAGATGGCTCGGGTTCAACTCCCGGTGTAGGCGTTAATAAAATGACAGTAATAAAAGAATTATTAATGGGAGAGGACATTAAAGAGGCGTTTGATAAGTGTATAGATATGTCTAACAAAAGTAATGTTGATATTGATAAACTTGATGATTGGGAAATATATTATATTAGTAAACATATAGGATGCCACGAGAAATATAAATCCAGTGGTATATTTATATTAGATATAGAACATATGACAGAAGAGTTTAGTGAAAAATTATTGTTATAAAAACAGGCATTTGGTCCAGTAGAACGGATACTCGGTTTACATCCGAGAGACTGGGGTGCAAATCCCTGAGTGCCTATAAATTAAAAGAAAAAATTCACTGTTGTTCGCCACCATATTTATTCATTAATTCTTGGATTTCCTCTTGTGTTTGTTCTGGTTCCTTTTTATCTTTTTTACGAAATATTAACCATAAAATTAATCCAATAATTCCTAAGATGGCCATTAACACACCAAAAACAATACCCAAAGTTCTTAAAAGACTTTCACCCTCTATTGATACTTCTTCAACAACTGTTTCATTTACAGTATCTAGAATTACAACAGGCACTGGAACTGGTACGGTAATGTTTTTAGGAGTTGATATCACAACAGGTTCAGGTGTTTTAGGTTCAACTTTTTTTGGTGGACTAACAAATTGTAATGCAGGATTCACATAAAAAGTTGCATTAGTATCATTATAAAAATAGTGCGAACTTCCACCACTGCCAACGATATTACTTATTCCGCTACCGCCTTCAGCAGGCGGAGTTATAATATTTTGAGAATATGTATAATCAATCATAAAACTATAATTGTTTATTGTGTTTTGTTGTGTTGTTAAAATTAAATCTGTGCTTCCGTTACAATTACAAAACCACTTATTAGATAGGTTAGTAGTGATATTAAATGTTGTGTTGATACGAGTACAATTTAATAATTCATACTCACCAGGGTCTATGGGGTCTTCACCAAAAACTTCTACAGATATGTTTACGCAATTATCAATATGAATTAAAGTAAAACTTTCTCCGCCACTAATTGCGAGAACGGAAGGAATTAATAATAGTAATGATAGTAGGAATATAATTTTTTTCATTTAGTAGCCTCCACGTATAATTTTAAAAATAAAAAAAGAAAAAAAAATTTAAACCATAACTTGGCTTGTTAAAGAATAGTTAGCAGGCATTACCGCAGGGTCGAAAGTCATTTCAGCCGGGTAAATTTCTACTTCCGAATTTGTGTAAGCAACTGGAATAGTTACAACTGCACGTCCGCCTGCATCTACACACCTTGGGGTATCTATAACATCTGTCCAATTTGCTGCACCAGGGTCATAGAATCTTAATGATGTAAAATCATTACAAGATGCACTCCATATTCCATTATCGATAGTTGCTACTAAATTACCGGTAATTGGAGCATCTGCTCTATTTTCAACTCTTGTTCTCCAAGCTACTGTGTCTCCACCGTAAACTGTTCCAAAGTCTTGTGTTAATTCCCAAGTTCCACCAATCTCAGGTGCTACCTGAACAATTAATGGCGAATCAACTGCTACATTTACAACTGCTGAATTTGATAAATAGCTTACAAGTGCTGCAGATGCACCACCAATAATCATAAGACTAAAAACCAAAGCAACAATCGGCACTCCTAGAATTTTTTTAACCATTTTTTATGGCCTCCATGTTATTTAATCACGCTCTTTTTTAAAAAATTACTTTATTAAATCAAATATATTATCATATATAAACATTGTGACTAGATTATTTAAGCAGATTCAAAATATTTTTGTTCTTTATTCTTATTAAAAGGGGTCATAAAATTTCCATTATTTTTAAGTTTATTATATAAAAATAATTCTTCGGTTGTTAAATGAGATGTTTTGTTTTTCTTCCAACATTTTTTTAATTTACTAAATTTTTCACGGCATTCACCATCTCGGCAACATTTTCGGAAAACGACAGTATGCGTTATGATTTTTTCACATACAACACATTTAACTTTTATGATCGGTTTTGTTATTTTCATATTGTTATTATTTAGTTTTTTCTACATCTCCAACAATGTGTATTATCTTTATGGTTTGGCCGTTCACAATTTGAACATTTTTGAGTTGGTTGAACAAGACCATAATTAATTATTTTTATCATTTTTTTAATTATTAAGTTAGGACAGGGCGGGATTCGAACCCGCATCGTGTACTTTTATGTCCACTCACTAGGTCTCCCAGCTGTGAATGATTCTGGATATATATACCTATATTACCAGTTATACTACCTATCCATTAATTTTGAATGTAATGAGGTTCACAAGGCATCGGGGAAAAAGAGGTGATACTTCAATAGAGATTAGAAGTCCACTATCATAATGTTTGAAGTTATGAAAAAACCCTTAGCCTATCTCACCTCTTCAGTGTGGAAATTTACTACACACACAAACACAAGTATATACAACTTATTTATAAGTTTTAGTGTTTATACACTACAAATTGACCGTGATACTTACGTTGTCAATAGAGATTATTAGTTTTTAGTGTTATGCCCTAACCAAAAATTTAACTAGATAATACCATTTATTATTTTTTATTAATTTCTCGTTATGTTGTTACTAATTTGCATCATAAATCTTCGTAATCTATATCTGCCATTTCTTTTTCAAACTCTTCAAGATTAATCAAACCAAAATTTAATCTTTGGTGTGCATCATATAATCTTTTTATTTTAGGTTTATATATTACCATTTTGCTTCGTAATTGTTGCTAATCTTCTCTTGTAAATCCACATCGTGGACATTCTGTCTTAGTATTAGTAATAGGGTTCATTACTGCACCTTCACACTCTGGACATTCATCATAATACATGTTCACACCTTGCATCATAAATCTTCTGCTTTTAACGTCTTTTTTAAATTATCAAAGAACTTCTTATGACCTTGACTTTCCTGCCAATCAACACAATCAAAGACTTCTTTCTTCATAAATGGTAACCATTGCTTATCAAAATAAGTATTAAAAGCAGGACAACTTTTTAAAATCGTACCATTAACTGTATGCTGTTTAACATATTGAATAAATGAATAAGGTGAAGTGTTAGGATGTCCCTGCTCAACAGCAACAACATATTTCTTCAACTGTCTATCCCTTTCTCCAACATCTCTTTGCATTAAGACCATCATTGCATTAATCATATCCTGTTTATTTTCTACTTTATCGAATAGGATAGTCATTATCTCGAACTGTTGACTCCAAGTAAAGTTGTTCTTTTTGATATGTGTTGTCAATTCAGTAAAATCATTTTCATCCATCATTCATCACATCCTGACTTAATCTTTTGATAATTACATTTGTTACATTGCTTTCTTTTAGCGTCCCAATACATCATACTATTGCATTTCGGACATCTTTCTTCATCTGTTATTCCCATCTTCCTAAATTATTGTTTTGATTATTATAATTCACCGTGTTTTTGATAATTATCAATTAATCTTGATATATCTATTTTATATTTGCAACGTAAAATATGGTAACATAAAGTTAGTTTAAATAGTATGTTCATTATTCGTCACATCCTTATCCATTGTTGTAGTTTTTCCACAATTACAAAACCACACTAGAGGACTTCGAGGATGTTCGTTATCTGAAAATCTACCATATTTCATACTAGGTGTGTCTTTCATAGGATTGTTACATTTTTTACATTTCTTATCTGTTTCCATATTCATTACCTCGTTATTGAACGTTACTTACTTGTCTTTGATTACTTGTTATTATACATCCTACACTCAGTATCAAAACCATCACAACAATAACATTTCTTTTGCTGTTTACTGTACTGATCAGGACACTTATCAAAACTCGTTCCTTCACCAGTCAAGTTTAACTTCATCACTTTATACCAAGTGCAAACACTACTCTCGATTTTATCAAATTCTTTTTTACAATTTATACACATATACGTTTTCTCACTCATTTTCATTCTCCTGTATTTGTAGTACTTGTGCGAGTATCTTGTTACATTTCTTGCAAACATCAACAAGATACTCACTTCCAATCTTATCTGGTATTGTTACCATATTCGTTACCTTTCTTTGATTAGTTACTATCTTTAATTATGAATGTTCAGAGCATCCTTCGTAAAAGTTATGATTCAAACTTTTGCGCATATCCTGTGGTGCAGTTCATAGCTTGTTGTATTGCACAATTCCAAGCGTGTTCAAAATCACATTTAGGGTTTTTGAATATTAATTCTCCAATCTCGTCTTCAATTCCTGTTATTAATTCCATTTTTAGTTTTTCGTTCATTCTTTTCATCTCCGTAACTTTCAATCATGTTGTTATGAAAATAACACTGTTACATCTTCAACCATGCTAACTTTGCATTTTGAACAATACCACAATTCTTCATCTTTTGTAAGTGTAGTCATACACTCAGGACATAATTTATTTGTCATTTTCAATCATAATTATGGGAATGTTATCGGACACTCCCTGAACCGTTTTCCGTTCTTCCAAAAGAGTATAAGTTTTTATTCATTTGTTTTATTTTCTGGTTCATAATGACTTGGAAGTTTAGGGTTATGTTTACACTTATTACATCGTTCATAGTATACTACTGGTATGTTATATCGACAAGTTCCACATTTCATATTTACCACCTTCTTATTCAAAAGTTTTGTATCTCGCCCACCCAATCAGACCCCCTCCAAATTCGATGCATGCTCAAATTTGATATAGGTTAAGAATGTCGAGGCGAACTTATCTGATTGTCCCTGATTAAACAGGTGGTGTTTAGCGATACTTCTGAGTGTGTTGTTGTTTATTCAAAATGTTGCTTATCAAATTCTGAACAACATATATCTGCATCTTCTTTACAAGGATATTCCATATTACCTATCTTTACTTCCTATCTTTATTATGAAATGTTAGTATTCTGTTTCAGATATAACTATTTCTCTTTTACATTTTTCACAATTGTGCATCAAGTCTTCATTACCGTGAGATGTACATAATTTTTTACCTTCGCCAATTTCAACCACAGCATATCCTTATTGTTCATTCCAAGTACTGAACACGTCTTGCCATTCATCACAGTAAGGACAATCTATATAGAGATAAACTGTCCATGTAGCTTTAGTTCTTTTTGCAAACACCATCTTTATTTCTCCTTCTTTCGAGCATTAAGTTGTTTAAGGTATTTTTTAGTTTTCCATAACCAATGTAGTATTGTAATAGTCATTTTACTTCTCAAAGCTCTTATTTTTTCTTTAGGTTTTTTATAAATTAAAAACAAACCCATAGGAATGAATATAAGTGCAGGAATTAGAGGAATAATAATCCCAATTATGCCCAGCACTAAAAATATTATACCTTTAGTTTTTCTTTTCACTAGCAACTTCCTCTTTTTGATATTCTGCAAGGTCTTGGCGTAAATAATAAATATAAACACATACCTCTTTAACTATCCATGCTATTCCAATAGCAACACATCCGTAAATAAATCCTAAAATATAAGGTTCCATAATTATCACCAAACTCTCATTCTTCTTACAATATAAAATCCCATAATTACAATAACTATCAGAGTCATAACACCAAACATGCCTGTAAATATTTCGTTGTTAATTAACATAGTGTCGAAAATTGTTATGTTTTGTTCCGCCCCTTGTTGAATAACGGCATCACGCATAGATTTAAAAACTTGATAACCGACAGATATTATAACGCCAAAACCAATAAGACCTGTGGCAGTTTGTGGTAACCAATCTTCCCAATTATACTTTGCATTATTGAAAATGTCTGAAATAAGTTCAATAAACTCGTTGCCTTTTGTTTTTTTATTATATTTATTTTTAATAGCATTCTTGATATTTTCTTTGTGTTTTTTAATATAATAAATACAATATATAATAAAAACGAAGACGGCAATTAGTGCTACTCCACACCATATTATAATAAAAGGGCCCGCGTACATTTACTTTGCCTTATTTTTAGGTGCTAAAGTTTCGTTTTTCATTTGTTGAGTTTCAGATTTCATTTTATCAATTTTTACATCGGCTTTGAATTCATCAACATCAACTTTGTTTTCCATTTTTTCTATTGTGTTGCGTGTGTCTGCTCCCCAGAAATATCTGAATATCCAAACAGCACCATATACTCCTGCGGCAATAATTGCAAAGAATATAACAACTCTAAATAATATAACTATTGGTGGCATTTTTTCTTTCCTCCGTTGTTTGTATAATTTATATCTTCATCAATTGAGAAACATGGCTCTCCAATAAGCCATGCTCTTATACACCATATTGTTAGTAGTAATATAGAACAGGCCAAAATACATATAATTATGGATAGAATCAATTCAGGCCAAAAAAGTCCGGCAATATTAACTTGATAATAATCAATATGTTCACTTCCTTCCCGTAATGGGACAGAGGTTATATCCTCTATAATTATAGATGACACACACATTACCACGCCTACAACACAACATATTGATAAAAGTATAGCAATAGTTGTTATTATTACTTTATGTATATGGTACACACGCTTGCTATAATCTATTTTATTTGTCATTTTATATACCTTTGGTTAATTGTTTAGCACCTAATTTATAAGTTAATTTATGAGAGTAATATATAATTAATCCGCCAATAGCGGTGGTTATAAGACCAACAATAAATAACTTTTCAAAAAATATTGAGATAAATATACCTATTAATAATATTATTATTCCAATTAATCCTAGTTTTATATTTTTTTCCATTTTATATCTCACATTGATAATACATTAATGATTGCTAAACCTATACTACACGCCATTGCCCAAATAACTATTGAAATGAATGTTATAAGACCTTCTATTTTTATTCTACCAGACCAAGATTCAATATCAGCATAATTTATGTGATTGCCTGAAAAAATAAATGCCCATATACCAGGAGTGAATTTAGTAATGTTTTCACTCGCGCACTTCGGGCAAACACCTTGTTCCATATATTTTCGTTGTTCAGTCTTTAACTTATCAACAATTAATTTTTTATTTTGTTTGTCTAACAAAATGGTCTTTGCTTCGTCACTAATACCAACTGGTTGTTTATTTTTAAAAGCCATTTTATTATACCTCTTAAATTATAGTTTTAATTGAAGTTTATCAATTAAATTTTGATAGTGCTTTTCTATTTTTGTTCTTTTACGATTTGCAGATATTTGATTGATTGCGTATGCTGCAATATGTAAAAGGTAAACTCCTATAAGTATTTTACGATTTGCCCATAACAATACACCAATACCAACTGTTCCACAAACAATACCTACAATAAAGTAAATTATCTTTTCTTTTTTAGTTATCATTTTTTATTTACCAACTCGCCATAGTGTGAATAAATAAACCAATTAATGTTGAAGCCCCCAAACTTATAAAAAATGCAGGAGCGCCAAGTTTTAATCCAAATCCTATTCCTATAAATAGAATACCTGTTACAAAAGCAACAGTTTTTAAATTAAATTCTATATCATTCATTTTGTCTCCTGTGTGCGAACTTCACATTTTCTACTAATACACGGATAAACCCATCCGTCTTCATCAGTGCAAGCAGTTCTATCTGTTATTAAATTTTGTGTTTCACATTTATAGTTGGATATGTATTTTGTAGTGTGCCATATTGTTGTTTTACCTGCATATGGTTCGTCACAATATTTATGACATACATAATGATGATGAACTTTGAATAATAAAGCTATAAGTAACAAAAAAAGTAAAAATATTCCAATAATTATTATTTGTTTCTTTATTTTCATTTCGCCTCAACTATGAATTTAATAAAATAAAAAATAAAAAATTTATTTAACAGATAAACTCTCACCTTTAGCAAGTTGCATCAACATACCACCGCCTTCAGGAGGCATTATCAAATACTGTGGTAAATGACCATCCCATTTGATTATCATTTGCTGTTGCACTAACAATTCAGTAATTTCAGCTTTCTGTAGTCTCATCTTTTCTGCATCAGCTTTAAATCTTTCAATTTCTTGCTGTTGCTGGAAGATAACTACTTGTACTTGCTCTTCTTCTTTAAGCTTATTCTGTGTTGCTATCTTCTTTTGCTCAATAGCTAACTTGAACTCAGGTGTGAAGTCAATGTTCTCAACTACAATATCTACAATCTCAAAATATTCAGCTGGAAAGTTTCCTTGAATATTCTTTATTGCAAGCTCCTTAACTTCCTGTCTTTTGTTAAGTATATCCATAGCTTCATATTTCACAGTAGCTTGTTTAAAACCTTCTCGAATGATAGGACCTAAGTTAAGTCTATCTTCAATAACACTATCAGGACCTACATTTTTGTATAAGTTCCAAACAACATCTTTGTTATTTTTAACACGATAGTTGACATTAACAGAACCGAATACAGCTTGTCCTGAACTATCTGTTGCAGAGTTTACACCTTCCATAATAACAGTTGATTTTCTAATACGCATATCGTATTCTTCAACGTGGGTAAATAGTCCAGTCCACTGCATTCCAGGTTCCATCACTCCTGTAATTTCTCCAAATTTGATTTTAACTCCCAAGTGTGAAGCGTCAATTGTATCAAATCCAACTATTAACACAATTATAGTTATAGTGAATGCAATAAATGCAAACACACCCCAGGCTAAACCCGCTCCTTGTCCTTTATTATTGTTTATCATTTTCATTTTTTTCTAATTAACTCCATTATTTTTTTGATATTATGCCATCACTTGCTCCCATTTTGTAAACTCTAGTGTACATTTATTATCTCTGCAAAACATTAATTTTTCGTGCATTTTAATCATAAAGTTACCAATATCACAAGGATATACTATAATACACTTGCCTTTTATCATAACATTTTTGTGATGTACGAAAAATACTTTTTCATTGTTGTTATCAGTACCCGTACCAACAATTATTCTTTCACTATCTTTTATTGCTTTTGCCATTTTGTTTTTTACCTTTAACTACTATTCCCATTGCTAAAATATCTTTTTCTGTCATTTTAGTATCGTCTTTAGTGCAATCACATAAATTAATGAAATTTTCACATACATATAATAATTTTTGTACCTTATTTTTTATAAGGACAAGACGTATATTATTATGTTTTTTACCTACACGAACTTTTTTAATTTGACAACCTACTATTTCATTACGCAGTTTATCAAAATTTTCTTCATTAGGTTCGTCACCGTTAATTAAATTTATAGGTTTCATAGTAGCTCCACATCAAACGCTTGTTTTCCTTTGACAGTTGTCTGAGGATTAAATTCTATTTTATCATTTTCCTTAGGTATTACACCGTCAGGTATTTTTGAAGCGTGTAAAAAGTATTCATTACCATCATCTCCTAAAATAAATCCAAATCCTTTTTCTTCATTAAACCATTTTATAATTCCCTGCATTATTTATGCCCCCTATTTTTTAATATGTTTTTTTTTTTGCTGTTTTATTTAAATCCAATATTAAAAAATATGTCACAACACTGAATAATATCAAACCCAAACCAAATATTATTAATTGTGAATTTGCCATCATCATTTCCTTTTCCTCCTTTTTGTACTTTTTTTCTTGGCGGTTTTTCGTTTTGCTTTTTTGACTTGTGGTGGAATAGGTGTGTTTTTCATTAATCCTGCTAATCTATTACCGTCAAATCTATTGTTATTATAATGGTCTGGCGTTTTTGGGTTTGGCGAGCGTGAGCCTCCCATCATATTTTTAATTTTATCAGAGTCAAACATATTGCCTCCGCCTCCCATAGGATTGCCACGGTTGTTATTGTTATTATTTTTACCACCGCCAAATGCTCCACCAATTTTATCACTACTAGGAAGTTTGAATCCACTACCAGCTAAATTGTCGCCAACTTTTTTTAGAATTCCTGTAAATCCTCCACCACCTTTTAATTTTTCAAGTTCTTTCTTTTTATAGTGCTCTTTCAATTCAACTTTACTATCCTTTAATGCTTCCATTCTTGCTTCGTGTCGTAGTTCGGTTTTTAGTGCCTTCTCTTCCTTTTTACGTTTTATGATATCAGGAAATATAGTTTTCGCCCATAACCGTGCCAGGAAACTTTGAGGTTTTATAATAACTCCTGCCGTTTCTAGAATAGGTTTACAATATAAACACGGGTCATTTATGTCACATAACTCACTGCTTCCATAATGTTTAATTTTAGCACATACTTCACGACGTTTATTATCAATATCCATTTTTAATTACCTCACTCTACTTTACCATACTATAATATATTTAACTTAAAAAAATTATTGCTTTAGTCTAGAGTATCCAATACCGAACATTCCACCGCCGATAATACCGAACAGAGTCATTAATACAATAACAATTCCAGGTAATGCTAATACGTTGTAGAATGCCACGATAAATACAATAACAGTTGACATTATCACAAGCATTTTATTTAGGTTTTTCTTTTCCATTTTTTCTTTACCTCACAGGGTTTATACTTATTTTATTATTTGTAAGTGGTAATTGTTTTTTATATACTTCACAAAATGGGTGAATACATTTCCATGTTTTTGTGTCTATGATGCAAGTGTGAGTTTTACAAAATTCACATTGGCAATCATATTCATTTTGTGTTCCTAATATTATTGATATTTTTTTGCCTCTTTTTTCATAATCTATTCACCATTTGTCGTACCATTTCTTGTTTAATGTATTCTTTAAGGTCTTTGTCGTCTGACCAAAAGTTTTCTTTTTTATTGTCTATGTTGTAAAACAATATTAATTTATGCTTTGTGTCAATAAACATTAACCAGTCTTTAACATTACTAAATAAGTGTTTTACTAATAATATATCTCTTGTTGTTTTAACTTTTTTAGTGTATGCCTCATATACTTTTGAACTTATTTTAATATGTTTAATACTATTGTCAGCCAAATACTCCGCCAATATTCCCGTGTTTCTTATTATTATGTGTTGGGCCATGTTTAACTTATATTGTATTTCCATAGACAATATAAGTTTTTTGATACGCCGTTTTCCTCGCCAACTATTTGACGAAATACCATACATACCATTTATAGCACTTTTATTTCGCCTATGTTTATGATTAAATAATTTAGGAGCCTCATCTATTACACTGATAGAGTGCCTCATTTTTTTTCAATTTTTTTAATCATATCTTTGCATAGTTGTATAGTATCCTCCACTTCAACATTTTTCTTACAATTTTTTGGTAATTTTACCAATGCAAGTTTTAGTTGTTGTGACGCTTTTAATAATGCATTGAGGCCGTGGTTTTGAATAATTTTTGGATTATTCGTTTCACTTACAAGTATATCAATTTCTTCTGTACTCATATCATCGTCAATTATATCGCCCAGGATTTCTATTTCAATATCCTTCCGTCCACGATTTTTGACATTGAGATTACTCAATGCTCTACTCGCTTTTTGTTGCGTTATTTTATTTTGTGATATTGCTTCTTTAACATACTCTAAAGTCTCTGGTGCAGTTTCTGTTAGACGGCGTATTTCATATATTGTCCTAGCAGATATGCTTAAGTCTTTTGCTAAATTTTCCACAACCTTAGCACATTTAGGACACCAATGATATTTGCCACCTGTTTTAGATGTACTTTTTCCTTCTTTTAATATTTTTTTAGCACATTTAGGACATTGTAATCTTTTTGTTTTGATTAGTTCTTCAATCAATTCACTTTTTTCAAAGTTGTTAAACTCCGGTTTTTTGAACCAATCAATGGCTTGTGTCATTAATAATTTATCTTTTGTTTCTAATGATAACTCCATTTTCTATCACCTGTAAATATTGAATGTTAAAACTAATATTGCCACAACAATAGGAGGTGGCAAAAAAGTTAAATTAACAACATTTCGTTTTTTATTTAGTTTCTTGAGTTAATTCTTTAATGTGTTTTTTGTCATTTAAAGCATATTTTTTGCCTGCATCTTGTACTTTGATATACCACTTCTCACTAACAGCTTTTTGAGCACGTGCTTGCATTCCTCGTAGTCCACGTATTCTATCATCAGCTTGTTTAATGTAAACATTAGCATCACTTTGTCCTTTCAAAACGTAAAAATAGTAATCTGAACTTCGGTGTTCACATATAACAAAACACTTGGTTTTTCGTCTAATATACCCTACCACACTTAGAAGTTTACCCCAAATAAATGTTTGTTGATATTGATTGAAATTTTCTGGTAATCCAAAAAAGTGTTTGAACACATTCCTTTTGCTGATTGCATTTTCCCGTCCAATATGTTTTGACATTAAAGCAATAACTTTCCGTGATACAAAAACTATGTTTTTCTCACCCATTAAATCTTTAATGTTTTGTTGTTTACCTTGTAAATTTTTATCTACCATTTTACATTATCCTCCCGTCGTTTTGTTCAGAATCAGATATTTCACTATCGGTTTGTTCTAACACATTATTTTTTCGATATGCGTAAACCCTTGAATATACTTGTTTATTATCCATATCATATTTGTTCATAGTACTCTTTAATCCATTTTTGTCATAATAAATTAGAAAGTTTTTTCTTTCATCTAAATTAAAATAAACTGAAAGTTTTCTATAAGGTGTACTAGAAGGAAACGAAGTTTGTTGTGCAACTGGCATTGTTTTATCTAACACTTTAATAAATTGAGAAATTTGTTGGACAACACCTTTAGCGGTCATCATATCCATTTCTTGTGGTATTGAGAAAGATAATTTAGCCACACCTTCTTTAATAGTAACTTCAACTTCTTTTTGTTTTGGTTCCATTAACTCATCATTATCCCAATTTGGATTTCCTGAGTTATTTTGTGTATCAACTTTACTGTCATCATTCATATTAAATCAACTCCTAAAATTTTATACTTATTAAATTTATAAAACACTAACTATATATATATTTTATGATATTAAATTTATAAAGGCTGTAATATTAAAGTATTTGAGTTAATTTCATCCATATCTTTTTTTAAATTTTTAAATTTATCATGTAGTACCGTATATTTTTTTATTAATTCATTACTCTTTGTTTGTTCGCAAAATAGGTCCAGCACGACTAATAAATCAACTACTTCTTCTTTTGTTGCTTCCACAATTTCTCTTTCACCCATTTTAGTCCTCCAATTATATAATTTTATTTTATTATTTTCCTGATTGATTGATATGTCATCCATACCATTGGTATTAAAGTACCCCACATAGCATAGTATATTATTATACTTGAGGTTTTTATTGCCTCGCCAAAGTGGAATACACATCCAGCAAACGCCAGAAGAGCAACAAACATTATTAATAACCCTAATACCCCGTCATTTATAAAATTGTTGACAGTATCTTTGAGTGTAGGAATTATTGCTATTATTCCAATACCAGCAAGGATATATAATATTAACCCCATCTTAGCCTCCTTGAACAGTTGCCATCACAGCGCTAAATATTAAGACGCCAATAAGTACTATTAAAAGTATCCATTGTTTCCAAGTTAGATTATCATTTTCTTTTTCCATAATATCCCTCTATGATAAAACCACATCGTAAACATTTGATTTTTTGCTTGCTTATAATATCCCAACGGTGTTGTTCGTTGAGATTTCCAAGTTTTTTACAATCTGGTATGCCAGAAAAGTAATCACTTGCGTATGTTTTTATATTTGATTTAGCCATTTTTAAGTTTCCCCATTTTATCAGATGTAAAATATTCCTCTTCTGCTTGTTTACGCCATGGTGCCAAACAAGCCTTGCACGTCCTCAGTTTTACTTCATAATTTTTCTCTTCCACCATACACTTGCAAAGTTTACATTCCATGACAAGATTGCCTTGATTGTTATAGGCACATACTGTAAATGGCATCTTATTTACTCTTTGATAATTTTAATTTTTCTAGGTATTGTTTCCTATATACAAACCTTATACTTATAAATCCACCAATACCAAATAGGCCTAATACAGGCAACATAGGATTTTGAGGTTGGATGAAATAGTTTATAATCATTGCTATTATTCCTACTAAAAGAAAAAAATATGCTTCTATCTGTATTTGTTTAATATTATTTTTTTTCATCTTATAATTTCCTACCTAGTATTATTTCAAAAGTTGAATTGCAGGACAAACAATTCATACGTTGGATTTCCTTACCGTCCTCGTATCTATCAATTACCATCACCACTTTACCATTACACTTTTTACACTTTACTGGTTGTTCATCGGTCATTTTTATCGTATTCCGTTAATAATCTCAGGCTTTTTGAATCTTATATTACATTCAAAACACCTGTGCAATCCTTTGTTTTTACCTCTTTTATAGATATGACAATCTTGGAAACCGCACATAGGACATTGTAGCCATTCATCTTTCTTGAATGCGTCTATATACTTTTGTTTGGCCATCCTATAGTTCACCCTTATATTTTGCTATTTGACACTCACCACAATTTTCATCGCCATCAGGGATTACCTTTCCACAATGAATACATTGCTTTTCTTTTGGTTGTTCTACTCCAACTTCCTCAAGTGTTATTTTTAATTTATACCGTTTACCATCATTTTTAATTCCCACAAATATATTACTTATGGGAACACTGCCATTTTTTACCAACCACCAGTCCCTCGTAGTGGACCGTCCATTACTATTTTTACCGCTCTTTGTTATACGTTGCAAATATCCCGAATTGTTAATTGTCGCCATTATTTCTCTCCATCACCTAGTGTTATTAATATTGTATTATATTCTCAATCTTGCAACATCAAGTCTTATAAGACTTGTTTGGCACTCTTTAGTATGTATTCCATCTTCACAACCACAGTCACACAAATCATCCCAATCACTTGTGTGTGATTCAAGAGTTTCTATAAACTCAATATACAGTTTTAACTTACGATATTCTTTATCATAAGCTTTTTTATAAAATTCTTCAGTTATTATTTCTTTTGATTTTTGATTTTTAGGAATATCTCTTTGGTGTTTTTTGCCACCATATGAAGCATCACACGATAATGGATGCTGTAATAAATAATCGATTGAGTTTCTTAATTTTTTCAATCGTAATATTATATGTCTCTTATCACCTTGCAAACGCATTATAGTATTTGTTTGTTTAGTGATTACTCCTTTTAGGCCTGCCGTTGCCAGTTGTTCTTTTCTATCCATCATTCATCACCCAACATTAAACAGTACATTTCATCATCACAATATGTGTATTTCATAATTTCAACACCTCATTCTTAACAATTATTTGGTCTTTCCAATGGACACTTGTTTGAACGTGATTTGGGCGAACATATTTCATCACATTTTCACTAAATTGTGAGTAATGAAACGAGCCCACATTCCTAACAACTGCTCCTTCGTGGCCTTCTTTAATTGCTTTCTCTGCGTACTCTTTGACCATGTTTTGAATAAACCACTCTTTAGCATCATCCTCTATTACGCCAAGTATAGGAACTCTGTTGCAACCTACTATGAGACAGAGAGTTGATAGCATATCCCAACTAACCCACATTTTAGTAGCTGTGTTGTATGCTGCAAATGCTTGGAAATAACTTTTAAGTTTAATATTACCTTTGTAATGAATGCTATGTTTAGCATATAGCCACTCACCAAATATATCTATTTTTGATGGTATTTTATGTTTTGTTTTAGCATGCCATGCTTTGAGCATATCAAAACTTTTATGGTCAGCACTAATTCCATTACGCGCTGTTACATTATTATTATTAATTCGTGTGTTGCTACCGTCCATTTTTGTTGTAACTATACAACGTACACCAACAAGATTTTTTACTACGCCTAAGTCTTTTGTATGCTCTGCCGGTACAGGACCGTTGGGTAAGTAAAAAGTAGTAGGATATTTAGGGTATTCCCTGTTTGGAGGTATTAATATAAAACCCCATTTTGTGAAATTCCTAAGTTCTGCTGGAATAGTCCTAATCAGTTCTGGCGGATATATAGGTGTTTTTATGCCAAGCCATTCTCTTATTTGTAAAGGTAATATTTTGTTTGCTTCAGCTAATCTATGATGTTTCTCACATAAACTTGCTCCGTTATCTAAGTAGTATCCTTCGTCATTCCATAATTTACGTTCAATAATGTGATGTGCATCAACTGCAGGTAATCCACAGTTTGGAACAACGCAAATATGATTATCTCTATCAAAAACTCCATTCCTAAAATCGTCTCTTGATAAAAGTTTTTTAGTTCTCATTTTACCTTGTTTCTTTATCTCTTTTCCAATAACCTTCAACTTCCGCGTTGTGAAGTAATCCGCGGAGTGGGTCACAGGATAATTTAATATGATTTTCTTTTTCAAACTTTTCAGCAAATTCTAAAGCAGTTTCAGTATCCAAAAATGTTCTTATTACTTTTGTTTTTTGTGGTAGATGAACAAAACATAATTTATGTGTAACATCATCAGTTTTTTTTAAATTCATTTTATTTCACCATACTTGTTCTACATTTTTATTTTCGTCAACACAATAACAATTAAATCTGTTTGCACCAAAAAAGGCATATTCTGCTTCATGATTAAAATATTCTTTATCTAATTTTTTACAATCAACACAGCACTCATATCCTGTACCATCAAATCCTTCTGTAAACTCACCACATTTGGGACTTACGTTCTCAACCTCTGTTATAATTGTTCCCATACAATAACACAATACTGTTAATACGGCAAATATAAAAATAACTTTTGTGCCTGTATGATTAATTAGTGTTTTTAATAATCCTTTAATAAAATTCTTTTTGGTCATTTTACTTTCTCCACTGATAATAATAATGCTCCAGCCATCATTTTGCCACCATGTGGTTTGTATGTTTTAAAATAGCTCATTTTTTCATCCATCCTTTAATTTTTTTATAACATTTATAGCATAAAATTTCATTTTGTATATTTTTTGGAATAACTTCTTTCCAATCATCTGCATTAAAAAATACTGGCCATTGCTCGCCACATCTTGCGCAAGCATTGGGTATAATAATATAAGGTATTACACCTCTTTCATTCAGTATTTTTTCCCATTCAATTTGTTGTGTATTTGATAATCCATCATTGTAAATTTCTGGTGGTAGTCCACCTGTATCAGGATATTTTCCGCCATCAATTAAGTCAAGTTTATCATAGCAACAATCACAACTTATGAGCTGTCCTCCGCAAAATGGACATCGTTCCATATCACATCCTGGTACGTGGCGTTCACCTTCCATACATCCACAGTCGTGGCATTTTTTGTCTTTATCCATCATTTGCTTGCCTTGTATTTTCTTATTGCTTCATAAACTGTACTTATTGCTAAGTTGAGTTTATTATGTATTGCATATCCTGTCAGTCCTTTATTTAGTAATATTATTATTTTCTCATCTTGTAATTTTAATTCTTCAGTCATCTGTTTTCAACACTCCTATATAATCCATAAATAACGGTCCCACAATACCACATAAGGTTCCTACTATTAATCCTAACAGCCACCTACGTTCTATTACTATAAGGAATTTACCTGCAATAAATTGTGTACTTACTATTAATATTCCTGCTATAAGTCCTACAATTATGTATCTTTTATATTGATTTTTCATTCCTAATACCTTTCACATTGTTTTAATATTTTGTGGCATTCCTTATATCTCTTTCTTGATTCTGCTCTGTTTCTTGCCCATAACATTTTTCGTTTTTCTTTAA
>Ga0307928_10001030_pt1 | contig 20933 bp, 23 predicted proteins | sample AceLakmetagen232_FD_201815 | JGI IMG/M metagenome (GOLD analysis project Ga0307928, IMG submission 201815) | Saline water microbial communities from Ace Lake, Antarctica - #232 | ecosystem: Environmental > Aquatic > Non-marine Saline and Alkaline > Saline | place: Antarctica: Ace Lake... | reverse complement strand
GTTCTCTTTTTAAGGAAAAACATTAGGCTCCTTTTATTACCTTCCAAAAATAGTCTACTGCGAACATTATAACAGCTCCCACCCCCATAGCTATACCCACATACCAAGAGAACTTCTGCTGATTATCTTCAACCGCAGAAAGTCTTTTGCCATCGGTTCTGTCCCTTGCTGATAAAACCGTGTTCAAACTCTCTACCCTGTCAATGACAACATCGTGCTTATCATTAATAAGTTCTTTTATCTCTACATGGTCAACTTTATTCTGTTTCATCTGTTCTTTCATAACAGCGACTTCAATGTTGGTATCTTTCATTTTGTTTTTCTTAATATAAATTAGTATCGTATAAAGTCGAATCGTATATATTTGTATCTCCAAACCCACTTCCTATCAAGGTTATTTTTGCTGTATTACTTGATTGACCAATCGTTTTATCTAAGTCTTCATTAGTGTATAAATCGTTTGTGAAATACCCTGCTTTGCTAATTACCATATCAAACGGGTATAAATTAGTAGGTGTTGCACTATTCCAATATCTTCTAAACAAGATAGGGAATATAACATACTTTGAAGTAGCGTCTGGGTTAGTGTCCCAATCTTCTATGACATACATTCTAGTTGAAGTAGAAGAACCTGTCTTTAGAAAATCCCTCACTTGTCCCTCACCTGTCCCACTTGTGATACGGACTGTCCATAAAGCGTGATAGCCTTTATGACTAACATTAGCAACATTCCACACCCAAGGAGCGGTTGAATCTTCAAAGTAATCATCCCCCGCACCTGTCACATCACCGTGCCACAACCCCGCATATCCATCTACATTAGTCGTTACTGTATATCCCCCAGTTGTCCACGGACCCCATCCCCAAGCAGTTACATTTGCCGCACTATCATTTACATCAGTACAAGTTATAGTTGCTCCATCAATACCATCTCCGTTGGTGTCAACCACTTTTATAAAGTGAGTATAACACTCATAAGCAAACATATTCGCCGCCCCCTTGTGGAGTTGTCCAGCAGTATAATCGCAATCCAAAAAGTAAGTGGAACGATAAGCCCCATAATACTTTTCTACATTATAATTTGTTAAGCTACACCGCTTCCAAACTTGGTCGTAAAACATCCTAGTTAAAGCTGTTGTAGAAGTTCCCGTAATTGTTAAATCAAGTAACTGTGATTCAATCCTATCCTGATTTGTAAATGTTATATTCTTTGACCTCATCATATTCCCTGAAAATCTACCCGTGCAATCGACTAGACTATCCCGACCTTCCATACCAATTGCAGCAAATGATTCTTCTTTTATAGAACTTCCATAAAGATAGTATGTTCCATTATGAGCCATCAAGGTTGCATAAGTGCTTCCAAGCTGTTGTCTTACATAGTTCACCCCATATTGTGAAGCGTCATTGGTTAGTTTGCCAAACTTAACATAAGATGCGTTACCTGAATTTTTTGTCCTCCAAGAAATTATCCCCCTGCCCGCATTGTAACTCACCATAGATATTTGCCGTGGCTCTATAATTTCTTCCCAAATGGAATTTGCCACAGCCATATTAAGAGTTATTATAGCTTTGACTTCATAAACAGGGTTTTGAGAGCTGTCTGAAGTTATTGTTACCGCTTCTTCTGTAGTAGATAAGGCGAGCATATCATCAACATTCTCTGTACTTCCAGAGATATAAAACTGCCCATCACCTGTAACTGTTTCCGAAGTAGCCGATACACACGCTTGAGTAGGAGTATCAGCCGCCGTGCATACAATTCTAATCGGTCCCTGATTCAACCACAAGACAAACTTATCCATAGTCCAGGTAATTGTAGTTTGCCCTGCTATCGTGAATACGGTTGAAGCAACATCGTCTATTTTAACCCACGCACTCGATGAGTTCATATATTGAAGTTCAAAAGAAGCAGAGGTTACCGCAAGCACGGTTCCCACTTCAAGACGTATATTCCAAGCAGGGGTATCGTACCAACCACCATTCTCAAAATAGATATAATCTCCAACAGCTAAAGCAGCAGTCCACATAGTATAATTAGTGTGGTCTCCTATTGTCTGAAGCCCGTTGACGCTATCGTAGGTTTTAAGGGTGGTTGTACGCCACGCATTGAAAGTTAAACTCATAGTTGCTCTAAATCTTTCTTTTCAATGGTTTTAAGTATCTTTGCTGAAACATCTATCTTCTTTTGGAATAAATCCTTATCCTGTGTTTTTCTATCAATCGCCTCATCAGCTTCCTTCTTACATTTTGCTTTGAACGTATCAAAGTCTGGTTCATCCATTTTAAGACCTTCGGGAAGTTCGGCAGGACAAGTGGCAACTTCAATCGAAGCTATTGCCTTTGTAATCTCGGCAATCTCTTTGTCTAAATTCTTTAAATCAATATTCTGCGGTACTAAAATCTTTGGCATAATTACTCCTTTTAAATTGCTTTAGTTCCTTGTAAATAATACCAACTCGTATCAGACGTATAGCACATCCAAACATCAGTATCAGCCGAATTATCATCCAATATTCCTATAAAACCAGCTCCCAGGGCGGCAGGAGTACCAAAAGCCGAATCGAGTTCAGCATCGGTGGGCGGGTCGGTTACATCATCTGTGGATGTTTTTGTATTTATACCTGAATTAGCCTTGAAGATAACATTAGCTAGTACCTCTTCTGCGGAAGCGTCTACTACAAAAGCATTTGCTTCTGTATCAGTTTCAACTCTGAAGTCATCAGCAGCAGTTGCTCCTCCAGAGTCGTTTACTACCAACCCTGATGAAATGGTAGATTGACCCGCTGTAGCACCTCCGAAAGAAGCACCTGTGGAAGTTGCTAATAAAGAGTTGGCATTATCCCAAATAACACTTGCATCTTGTCCATCACCAAATATAACACCAGATGTATCTGAATCTATCGTTATGTTTCCAGTAGTAGTTATCCCACCGCTGAATATTGGTGCTCCACCACTTACTGTCTGTGGTGTGGTTTGGTCTAGGGCTAAGTAGCTTGTAGCAATATCAGAAATATCCTCGACCACATGGTCGTGCATAAAAGGTTCACCAAGAATTTCATCGAAAGTATCTTGTGTCATAATTACTCGTAACTAGCACCCTCCCTGTCGTCCCAAGCGACAAAAGCACTTAATATTTTGGTAGGATCGCCTGATTTATCAATCCTTCTTATAAGCCAACCACTAGCGTCTTCTGCTAGACCTTTAGCTCCATATCCGACATAGGTCATATCAGCGGTGGTGGTTTTGTCTATTAAGATTTGATTAGTAGAACCAGCCAACATTACTCGTTTAGCTTTTAAGTCGTATTGGTGTTGCCATGTATCTAACTCTCCTAAGTCTGCGATGATGCCTCCATTTCTTTCATCCTACCTTCTGCTAATTCTAAATCATTGTGAGCCGATACCCACCTCTCAACCTTTGCGTAAGACGGTTCCCCTATATGAGGACTGCCTAATCGGTTTTTAAGTTTAACTACCTCCCATTTAACAGCATCTACATCTTTGGTGGGGGCACTCTCAGAAGCCCAATTCCATATCTTTTCAAAGACTTCTTTTGTTCTCTCTGTGTTGGTAGCTTTGAACATATCGTATAAGGGGGTAAAGGGTGTGTGTTCTTTTAACGAAGCTACTGGTTCGGTTTTCTCTATACTCTCTGTTGCAGGTACACTTGTTACGACTTCCATAGTATCTTCCCCTTTCTGACTTCTAAATCCTTGTTAATCTGGTGTCCGTGTCCACAACTACAAATCACGTCTTTTAAGTCTCCGTGTGTCTCACCCTCCTCATAGTAGTGTTTGTGGGCGGTGGTTATGTTTGCACCCTCTCTAACCTCAACACTTTCTTCTTGTTCTTCTTCCATTTGTCCTCCTATGCCCTTTGGCTTAATACTCGTCTTTTTAATCTTTTAACTGCTGGTATCTTTGGTCTAGTAACTTTAGGTGTTGAAACCGGTGAGAATCCTGATATTGAAAACTTAGTAGAGCCTATCGAGCTTGTTTTTGGTTTTCTTACTTTGCCTTTCTTAAACCCTCCGTAACCTGCGTACTTGTCTATCTTTCTAGCAAGGTCTAGGTAGTCATTTTGAAGAGTGGCTTGGGTAAGGGGGTCGGCATCGTTAAATTGGCTCTCTATGTCTTTTAGTTGCTCCTCAGCAAGTTTAGCCCACTCCTTATAATTCTTGCTGTCTTTGGCTCTTTCCATCTTTTGAGTACGGAGCTTAGACTCGTACTTATCCTTAGTGTATGAACCAGTTTTTCCATCTTCTTTTTGGTAGTAGTACACGTCATCTATCCAATCAGACTTTTTACCCGAATCCTCAAACTTAGCTTCATTTATTCGTTTCTTGTATTTTCCAGTTATTGAGTCTGCGTCAACTCCCAATCCACCAGCTTGAGATTCCTTAACCGCCGTCCTACCATCGTTGACTATATCGTTTATTGTTGACTGTTTGTCCTCATCTGACATCCCTTTATATCCTCTCAGAGAGATAGCTTCTTTTATGAGTTTATTAACCAACCCACCCGACTCTTTCTCTAAATTGTCTAGTTGTTCTGGTTCTAGCTCAACCTTTTGCCCGAATATGGTCTGGTTCTTATTAAGTCTGGATAAAGTTGGCCCGAATCCTTCATCCTGTAATCTGCGAAGTTCAGTATTGACCTTTGTCTTTCTGACTTCACTAGATTTAAGTGGGTCTATAATCGCCCCTACCGCAGAGGTGCGTCTCTCTAGCGGTTCACCAGAGAACCCTCGCTTAGGTAGTAGTTTGTTTCTAAAGTATGGTATCTTGGCCTGTATAGCCTCTCCTGCGGTGTTCTTTTCTCTCTGGGTTGGGTCTCCTGCTACGGCTATGTCTTTTGTGATGGTCGGTACTATTGAAGCTGCTAGATTGTTAAAGTAGCTGTCCCCATACCTTTGGGGGTCTGTAATTGCATTTAGACCTGCTTGAGCACCCTGTAGAGGTGAACTTCCTAGTATCGCCTTACCACTTCCCAACGCTCCTGCTCCTACCGCAGCTAAGTCGGTTTTCCCACCCTCACTAGCCTTGTCTATTTCACCACCGATTGCCAGAAGTGCCATTATCGGGCCAGTATAGTTTAGTGACCGCCACTTACCACCTATTTGTATTGCGTAAGGTATTTTGTTCTCTTCTTCCCATAGGGCTCGTTCTCCTGCGTCTGTAGGGTAGCCTAGTGTCATTTGACCTGTCTGAGTTAAGTGTGCACCCAGCCATATCGCAGCAGTCCCTGTTAAACCTTTACCGAGAGATTCTGAGAGCTTTCGTTGAGCGGCTCTATTAAACCCACCCTTATTAGACGCTATGATAGCCTCTATTACCCCTACAACCGCACCCGTAGGGTTATAGTTGTGAACAGCGGTGGTAATGGCTGAAGGCACACCAGTAAAGGGTAGAGCTCCCTCTGCTACTAACTCACCTGCGTCTCCTACGATACCTTCGCCACTCTTGATTCCCTTTTTAAGACTAGAAAGACCTTGACCTAGTTGGTTTTTGTTCTGGAATACAACCTCGGAAGCAGCTTCTGTGGCATCTGCTATTAGTTCATCGTTAGGGCTTTTAACTGTCTTATTTACGTAGTCTCTTAGTGCCTTTCCTGTTAATCTTTTGTTCTTGCCTTGAACTGTGGCCATATCAAACAGATTGTTCTTCAGAGCAGAGTATAAGAAAGGTTTATCAGAAGCAGAATAGAAGTTAAACACAAAGTCAGTGTATCCCTGTGCAGCTTTCCCCAATGGACTCTTACTAAAGTAGACTTTCTTATAATCTAACTTACTGGTTATGTCTTGTGCACCTATTCCTTTTCTGAGGTTTTTGGCCCCGACTTTAAATCCTTCACCAAACCCGCTAATCATACCTCTTAGAGTAAAGGCTTTTGATCTAGTACCTGTAAAGGTTGAAAGCACACTATCTATAGCGGCAGAAGGTGCATCAGATATTTTCTTTAATATTGCCATAGATGCGTTACCTACTGTGTTTCCTCCAACAGCACCTTTAATCCCTGTTAAGAGTCCAGCTTTCCATATAGTAGTTATCTTCCTAACTGCGGGCGATGGTACAAGTCTAGCTATGTCGTCTAACATCTTTCTGGTAGCGTCTGCTTTGGCTTCTCCAGTCAGCTTTTTAATTTGTTCAGCAGCTCCCCGAAGACTTTGGGATTGTTGTGGTGTTATGGCTAAGTCTTTATATCGACTTGGGTTTTCTCTTCTTGCCTTGTCTATGTTTCTCTGTGCGAACAAAACAACACCCTCTGGTTCGAGTTTATTGTATGCAGCTAAAATCTGTGTAGCTTGACCACCCGAAGTAGCTCTCTCTGACATCTTCTCTGCAATATCTAGGGCGTCTTGGTGTCTACCGACTGATTGTAGTTCGTCCATCAATCTTAAAGACTCGGCTTGTATATCAACATCCACCTTAGTCTGGGTCTTGGCTCTATGTACAGCAGATTCAAAGCCCTTGCCTATCTTAGCATCTGCTTTCGCTATGGTCGCAGGGTTGGTTATTGGGCTATATTGGCCTTTTAGCCCAGCCTTAACTTCTGGGGAGGTCTTGGCAGAGCCTTTTAGTGTTGATACAAAGCCTCTCTCTGTCTGGTCTAGCCTCGGTTCTACAACCTTAGAGGGCTTTCTAACTGTTAAAGGTACTTCCCCACCCTCTACTGGTTTAAGAGGTTCGTTGAACTTAGCAAAACCTTTCTTGTAGGTGTTTATTCTTGGACCAATTTGGTCAGCCTCTCTATAAGGGTTAAGTTTTGTTGTGCCATCAACCCCTTTGTAGTTCTGCACCTTCACTGATGTAGGTTGGAAGGAGTCTTCTATTATCTTTCTTATTTGTTTCTTATTTGTTAGGTCTTTCAGTTTCCTAGCCATTATGCCTAGTTGCTTATCTGTGTGGTCTCTTAGGTTCGGGACCTGACGAAGCTCATCCTTGATGGCTCTGGTTCCTCTAAGTTTAGATATTCTATCTACTACGAGCTTGTTGTCGTTGCTCAGCTGTACAAATCCTGGCTTAGAGGCTAGCTTGCCCTCTAGTGATCCCGCTATCTTGCTTCCCAATGCACTTGCTCCCTTTTTAGTTTGGTATAGGAGTTCCCTGCCAGCAGCACCAGCGTATGGTATGGCCCCTCCGAGAACGGCACCACCCACGGCACCAGCTACTCCCCCAACTGCTATATCTATTATATCTTGTGATAAGCTCTTTTCTCTACCCTCTTCTGCGGCACCAGCAAGACCGAACCCAGCACCAACCTTTGATGCCTCCTTGGCTGTCTGTTTGGCCAGCTGTTTCAATGCGGCCTTCTGTGCGGTTGGGCCATATAACCCCTTAGCTGCGTTGAGCATTGATTTAGCTGTAGCTTGAGTTGCCTTGCCTCCACCCCAGGCCATTATAATAGGCATTATTGTCTCGCCCACGTCTGCTGCTACGCCCTGGAAGTCCTTGGATCCTTCGCCCATTATGTCATAACCTACCTTAGCGGCCCCGCTCCTGAGTTCGTCAAACTTCATCGTTGGCCTGCCCTGTGCGACCCTGATTGTGTTGTTGGCTATGTCGTTCACTGGTTTTATAATCCCGCCAGTAAGAATAGTGTTCCCTATGTCTGAGGTTAGATCATATATTCCCTTGGCTGTGTTCTCGACTGGTGCGTCTCTGAACTTCTGATTGTATTTCCATTCTGGTAACAAGTTCTTCCGCCCAGCTAGCACTTCCTTGCCAGCGGTACCTACTCTAGCGTCTGCGTTATGTCTCCTGTCGATGGATTTATTGACGTTGCTATATAGGTCGTTGATGAATCTATTTCCCCTTTGATTGCTTTGCTGTCTCTGCAGTGTGCGTTTCTGGTTGGTTGCCCTGTTCAGCTTCGCAGTTCTGTTTCTACCTACTGTTAAGCCAGTACGAAAATCATCAGCAACCTTTCTTGCCTTTGGTTTCACACGATTATAAACTCCCCTAGAGGTGTAGGGTTGTATCTGCTCTCGTATTCTCGCTAGAGGTCTGTATTTATCCCATAGGTCTCGTAAACTAGCCAATTTGCCTCCTATGCTTTAAGATAACTTCTCAAGTAGTCTTTTTGTGTCTGATTTAGTTTGTTCTGTCCTAGGAACGACTCAAGTGGTGTTTGGTCGTTAAAGGTGTTTCTCTGATAAACGGTTGGGTTCTGTTGATTAACTGGTACTTGCTGTCCACCCTGTTGGAAGGTTGTATAAGGGGTGTAAGCAGAGGTGTCTGTTGTGCGTCTATTCACATCTCCGATAGGTTGTGTAGAGAAACCATACTCGTTTATTCCACCTAGTTGGTTAGATATATCAGCTCCTTGTGAGCCAACATCTCTTTGAGTCTGAGTTAGATACTCATTGAAAGCCTGTGCAACGTCCTGTTGACCTGTTTTTATATTCCCTACCTGTCTACCATAGATTGAATTACCACCCAAAGCACCCGTATCACTAGGATTGCCTAGGAAGTCAGAACCTACATTAGTTTGTGCTTCTTGTGCGTAATCTCCTAGTCCTTCTAGGTACTTACCCTCAGCGAATTTAGCCGAAGTCCCTTGTGAACTTTGATAAGCCTGTGGTGCGAGTCCTGCAAAGAACTGACCTCTCTTTACATTCCCTAGAGAGTATTGATCGCCAAACTCATTAACTGTTTTCTGATAATCCTCTACATACTGTTGAGCTTCTGCGTAAGTGTCGTTTAGCTGAGTCTCAAGGTCTGCTAGTTGTCGTTTAGACGCTTTGTCTGCTTTTCCGACAGCTTCGTCTCTCATCTGGGTTAAGACACCCATCTTGTCGTTGTAGAAAGACTCCGCCTGAGTTGGGTCGTCTAGGTTATAAGTCTTTGTTTCCCCTGTGTAAGGGTCAAATAGAGTTGTCGAACCCAGTACAGGTGCTGTTGTACCTCCTGGTGCAACTGTTCCGTCTGTAGTTGGTGGAGTAGTTGGAGCGATAGTTTGGTCCACCTCTGGTGAACTTACTGCTCCAGGTATCTGTCCTCCATCTCCCACGTAATCTGCCTGTGAAGCCATCTCTCCATTGACGTAGTAATCATAGCCTCCATCTGCTTTGGCTTGTACATCGAATATCTTGCCACCATAGGAAAGGTATTCTTCTCGGGGAACCGCTCTCCCGTCTATCCAAAAATTATACCCACCATCAGACTTTGGTTCGTAGGTAAAGTTGTATCCTCCTGCACCACCTTCGTATATCTCTTGTGTATTTCCTCCACTAATTCTTGCCATTGTTATCTCCTTCCTTTCTTATTTATTTATGTAAAATTCTTACGAATTTTTACACTATCGGATAAGCGAAGTTTGCTATAAATGTGACTGTTCCGTTTGTCCAGTTTCCTGACACTAGGGCAAAGTCACAACTATTAGTTGTTCCATCGTTTTTTATGGCAACATTCTTTACCGACCCATCGTCTATTCCTTGTGTCATACCGCCAATACTATTTCCATCTATACAATCAACTGGTAGTGTCATTCCTATATTTGTATCTGAATTAGCTACTGTTCCACCTGCTATGTTTAGGTTTATCAAGCAGACTCCACCGATAATGGCAAAGTGTTGTCTATTATAGGTTACTGAAGCATATGTCAGTGTGCCTGAACCTGTCCAAGTTGGTGTCCAAGCGAACCATACTGGAAATCCTACTGGTGAAGCCTGCTTTGAATAGTAATTAGCAGAGATTGTAGCGTCTGTTACTACATAATCAGTATTTACAGCTATTGTAAGTACAGTATCTGCTATTCCAGTTATTACTCCATATTTTACTGTAGTCTGTGTCCATTTAATCTTATCTCCTACTGCATACCTAGCAGCAGCCCCCGATGGAACTGTGATTGTAGAAGCCGAGGCATAAGCCCAAGTTTCAACAGGGTCTAGCCAACCATCATTTTGAGTATTCATTAGTAAAGAATAATGTTCATCTACGAAAGTCATAGCCACATTAGCTCCTGTGGTGTGTTCTACATCTGAACCATTTAATAGAGTCATCGAGGTCACTGCTGTATCTGCGATAGTACATAGAAAATCAGCAGCCTTAGCGGAGACATCGTAATCTATAGTTATTATCTGCTTTCCTGTTGGTGAACCGAAGTTACCACTTAAAAGTGTACAAGAGACAGCCGAAGCCGCCATTGTTCCGTTCAAAGTGTCAGTTGTTCTTGTTTGTAAAGTGTATTTAGCCATATTGCTCCTTATTCCTCGTAAACATCACCGAGGATGTAATAAATTGTTGTACCGTCTATTTTAAATTGTTCACTAGCTACATTATTTGTAATTCTTACAGATACTCTATGCCCTTCAGCGTATGCGGTGTCTATTCTAAAGAAAGAGTTTTGAGATAAACTTGCGAAAGTAGTGCTAGTGTCGTATTCAGCACCTATTTTAAAAGTTCCTATTGGAAGCGAACCTATACCTGCCGGTTTATCTGAGGAGTTACCTATCTGTACTTGTCCTGTTAAAGAGAGAGCTTCGTCTATCCACACCTCATAAGTTACCACTCCGAATAAAGTTGTATAAAACACATCTATGAAAGCAAACCTTTTTAGAAGTGAAGTCTTGCAGTCAGTGGATTTGGTCTCAAAGTACCCATTTACAGCAGTTGAGACATCATTTGTACCACTTTCAAGTTCATATATGTAAGAATCAGCCGAATTAGACGAACCACTTAGAAGTTTCATATTTCCTGTTGCGTCTTCGTATTCTAGGAAGCAGTTTGTATTTATCCCTGACAAAGGCGAACCCCAAGCGTTCATTCTTATATCGTAAACTATCATTCTATCGTTGTAAGTGCCTACTTGATAAGCAAAATATAATCTATCTCTTAGATACCCCCCTACCACACCCGACTTACCTGCTGGATTGATTGCATTTATTTCGGTTCTTATTCTTCCTGACTTAGTAGTTATTCTTAGATTCTGATAAGTAGCTGATTCACCATAAGTGTAAAGGTTATCTCCTCCATAAAACCATTGATCGTTAGCCACCTTAACAACCGAATCACCGGCTGGTGTACCATTAGCAGTAACTATCTGAATAATTGAGTGTGCTATTGAACCATCTGTATTTATCGAAGAGTAAGCTATCCTCCATATTCCGTGTCTTTTGGTATAAGCGTAAATATAGTCAACCCCAGCTGAGTTGTCTTTATATATTCGTGTTATCACTACCCCACCGCCAGGAATTAGAATTATAAAACCAGCGTTCTTCTTAGGAGTGTCTTCTAAAACTGTGTTAAAAGTTCCGAAGTTACCCACAGCATAAGAATATTCTGTAGAAGTGATTGGGTTTGAGTAGTACACCCTATCCTTATAGGTAGCATTAGTCATATAAAGACGCTGATTGTAATAGGTAGGGTAGTCTCCAATATTCCCATTTGAAGTAACATCTGTTACCGCTTCTCCATCATCCGTATAGCATAAATTGTCTGTATTGTTGGCTCCGTATAGCCTATCTATACACTGTGCAAAATGAGTCGTTTTGTCGTTAGTAAAAGTCTTGCCTGTTAATAGTACCCCTGCGTTATCTCCGTCTGCGTAATACCAACCCGTTCCTGCGGCTGCTATAACCATATTTAAAGAATTATTATACAGCCAACCCAAACCCCGTATGGCTTTACCTGAAGCTATTTCTCCACCCCATCTAGCACTTCCGTTTCGTTTCATCACCGAACCGTTGTTATCCAAAACAACATTTAATCCATAAGGAAACTCGTTATCCTTTACAGTAGCTTTACCTGAAGCATAAGAATTATATCCACCCAAGAAGTTGGGCAGATTGTAGGATTTGGTTTTGTCATCCTCGAACTTTTTTGGCATTAACTTTTATATCCTTCGTTAGTTTTTTCTGGTTGGTTGAATCTTCTTATTGCTTTAGGGTCGTTTGACATAGCCATAGCAAGTTCTTTTTGATATTCCTCTTTGAATAGCTGATAAGTACCCCTAGCCTGACGTGAACCTAGATACCACATAGCCAAAGATAAAAGACCGATAGGAGTTATATCTGGTGCTGGTTCTGCATCGGAGTCATCATCAGTACCTACAGTCTTATCGGCTGGTAAATAGTAATAGTCCATACTAACTGTAGCGTCAGTTTGAGATATTTTTAGTTCTTCAGAAGCCTTATCAATGGCATAAACATAGGAACCAGTGCTGTATCTTTCGAGTTCGTCCCAATCAACAAGAGTGTAATAGTATTTATGAGTGTCCGAGTAAGTGTAAATAGCTTTAGGGTTCCATTTGTAATTAAAATCATCAGCATCAGTTGAGATGTCAGCTACTTGAGAAGTGAAGTTCAAAGTAGCAGTCTTTAGTAAATAAGACCACTTTCTTTCAGAGTAAAACTTAGCTCTAGCTCTGTTTATCAATCTATCTCTTTTTGGAACAGAAGTAGTCCCATCGCCTGTTCCAATCATATCAGCTACGAAGTTCTTGATTTCTAACAATGTCATTTAGCATCTTTCTGTCCTCTTCTAGTTTCCACCTTATAATACAATTTAGGAGAAAAATGCGTCTTTGTCCTCGTTGAAAAGTTTTTCCTTGTCTTCGTTCTTAAAGGTGGCGTTTTCTCTATGTTCAACACAGATGTCGTGCCACTTTACTATTTGAATGTCGAGCTTCTTGGCTCGTTGGTAGTAATCGTTGTCAGAGAAGTAGTTTTTGAATTTATCATTCATAAACCCCAACCTATTTAACGTCTGACGGGTCAATCCCCAAATAGCACCGAATCTATCAGAATCATCAGAGGCGGTATCCCTAGGGCTCCATATACCTAGTCCACTAATTAAGTAGTATCGGTCTAAGTCCCCTTTAGCGATTTTTAAGTCATCATTGAGGACAAGTATCACATCAGCTTTAGAGAGCTTTAATCCCTTATTTACAGTCTTGGTAAATCCCATGTTCTTTTTGTTCTGATGGGTTATAGGGAAGCTATGCTTCATTGGCGAGCAATCATCAATCACTATCAACTCAATATCGGGGTAGTGTTCTTCCATCGACTCAAAGAAGTCAGTCACTATTGGAAACAATGACGGAGAGTTGATGTACAAAGGCACAACAGCTTGGACTTTCTTCCTGTTAGTTTTATCAATAGACTTCATGTTCATAATAAGCCTCCTCAATTATTTTTCTATGCTTTTTAGTCTTATGCAAATACTTTCCAACCATCATCTCAAAGTAGTTCCCCCCATAGATAGGGTATTCTTTCATATACCCTTTAATTCCATAAATAGGCTTACGAAACTCATCCACTTTAATCAGAAAGGCTTGATCTGAGAAGAAGTGGTCTAAACCGTCTTTGCCATGCCAAGTGTTCACCTCTGAACTTGGAGCGACTACAGAGCAGTTCTCAAGCTCCTTTATGCCTTGAGTAACCCAATCATAAGGTGGGGTTATTCTACAATCACCCTGTACCCAACATAGGTACTCGTAGTCTTTAGCCTTATAAATAGCAGTTAGTTCAGCGATAGAGTACCAGAAACCATCATACCTATTATCTTTGAAGTCATCTCTAGTCAACTTGAAAAAGTCCAAGACCTCATCTACTAAGGGTTCTACTTCTATTCCCTTCAAAGCACCGTCTGGCACTCCGTTATTTATCATCAACCACTTATCGGTAAAGTCATACTTACAATCTTTCCATTTGTCTTCAAAAGCACTCTGCAAGAAGTGGTGGTAATCACCTTTCCACGTTTTAGTAGCAAAAAGAACTGAGGGGGACTTCATTTGCCCCCCTCGATGATACGTTTGCGGATGTCAGACGAACAGAGAATATCCCCCCAACGTGGGGAGAATACAACTTCTCCGCCCTTCTCACGAATCCACTTGATGCCAGTCTCTCGGTGACGCTCCTCCCACTCCTTGGTAAGCACAAAGACATCAGCGTCTAGTGCCTTCAAGTAGGGAAGAGCCAGTTCCTGGTCGCAGGGGATAACGAGGTCAACGTGTCGGTTGCCCTCAACTATCTCCTTTCGCTGAGAGTAAGGGATAATTGCCTCTCGGTTCTTATCCTTTCCAATCAGCTCATCGGTGTTGAGTCCTACAACGAGAATGTCGCCGTAAGACTTTGCCAGTGCAAAGGCCCGAACGTGGCCGCAGTTAATCAGGTCGAAACTTCCTTGAAAAAAGACCACTTTATTCATTCGACACCTCCTATGTTTCTGTTCTTACCGCCTATTGTTGAATCGTATATCGACCATCTTGTGCAGTCGAACCATTTATTTACTTTATCTACTAATTGTTTGTGTTTTACCACTGCTTCCTGGTCTTTTGGAGAGCCTGGGTTCTTCTCATCTCTCCAACGCCAGGAGTGCATCTCCATTACTATATATCTTACCTTTTTAAGTGTCTCATCGGATATGTTTTCAAACAATTCATACTCCGAGCCTTCTATGTCAATCTTCAAGAGGTCTATCACGTCTATATCCTTAGTAGCCTCGTCTATGGTGATACACTCACACTCTTCGCCAGCCTTACCTACTTGGGAGTGTCCTGATGAGTTATCTATAGTAAACTTACCTTTTTCACCTATACCCAGCTCAAATATCTCCACCTTATGCTTGAACTTGTCTTTGTTGAGGGAGACATTCATAGAAAGCATCCCAAAGTTCTTTTGTTGAGGCTCGTAAGCTCTAACTTTCCCATACTGAGAGGCAAATATTGTGAAATCCCCTATATTAGCTCCTATGTCGAGTATCCAGCCACCAGTAAACATCTCAGGTCTCAATCTGTAGGTGTCTGTCTCCCATATCTCATTTAAGACGAACTCATCATCGAATCTAGGGTTTGGTCTGGTATAGATTTGGTAGTCGCCTTTCTTGTTTAGCTTCACAACAACCCCTTCTTCCAACTATTAGCTGTTTCTTTGACACTAAATGCCTCCACAAGCCCTTCTGGTGCGTTTTTAGGCTTTTTAAGGTAGTCTATCACCGCTTTAGCGAACTTTGCCTGTTGGTCTTTGTCAGTATAAATCCCTTTACCATCTATAAGTTCGCCAAACTTTAGATATTCAGGTGTTGCCCCTGCGTCTGGGGTAGTTATGACATAACAACCACTTGCTTGAGCTTTCTGACTACTGATGTTGTTGGTCTCTCCAAACTCTGAAGCGTAAGGCATACATACAGACTTCTTATACAGTTCTGCTACATCTGCCTTGTTAAGTCTGTCTAGGTGATTGACACCATCTTGCTTTAGGAGTTTAACTAGCTTCTCTTTTAGTTCTTTGAATTCAGGCATTACATCCATCTCTTTGTCTATGTTTTGCCAACCATACGCCACATCGAATGTTACTTCGGGTATTGCCTTCTTAATTATAGGGAATATGTTTTCCATGAATGGAAGCAAACCTCTGTCATACGAACTCGTCCAACACATTGAGTAAGGTTTCTTTTTCTTCTTGTCTTTAAACTCATCTGGGACTATCCCATTGTTTGATATAAAGATTTTACTATCAGGTATGTTTGGCATATTCTTTCTGTGGAAGTCTGATAGGAATATGAACTTGTCTGTATTCTCGGTTGCCTTGTCGTCAAACTGTTCTGGGTAAGCAAGGTCATGCAACCAGATTATCTTCTTCTTAGCCTTTATATCAATCTTAAAGAACGATGGTACTCGCCAAGCTATCAAGGTGTCGAAGTTATCCCTTGAGTTGAAGTGGTAGTAGGGTATGTACTCAACCCCATCGTAAGTTCCGGCATACTCTCCACAATCATTAAAGACAGTAACCTTATATCCTAGTTTAGTTAGTTCTTGAGACATCCTTATGACCATCTCCTCCGACCCACCAATACCTGAGAAGAGGGCGGGGTAAGCCCAGTTCTCTAAACTCTTACCACAGTAGATTACAACATCCTTCCACTTCTTAGGTGGAACTACCTCGAACCTCATCTGTTGGATTCTAATATCATCATCTAGTACATTTGGTAGGCAATCAAACATTTTAGCAGCCTTAGGTCTATCTTCTCTGCGTATCATATCAACCGACTTAGTAAAGGATTCAACAAACTTATCCTTTAATAAGAAGTCTGATGCTGATTTTTCAAGTTCCTTGGTTATATCGTCTGGGTACTTCTTATATAGGTCTTTGGCTATATCGTGTGCAGCTCTGAAGTTGTGTAGTTGTAGGTAAGAATCAGCTAGTCTGCCTAGTGGGTAGTACTCGTAGTCTAGGTCATTAGTAAAGTTGAAGGTGAATGGTCTCTCTTTCTCTAACCCAACCTGTGTCCATTCTACTACTTTGTTGTGGTCTCCCTTTAAAGAGTAGTATTCTGATAGGTCGAAATATCCCAAAGACCAGTTGGGGAATAGTTTAACCATATTAAAGGCTGTATCTATAGCTGCGTCCAGCTCTCCCAACTGAACCAAGCAATGTCCTAACGAGTGAAGAGAGAAGTACTTTTCCTCATCCCAGCCAGACTTCTTAGAGTAGGCGGTGAAGAACTGAGCAGCATCAGCCCACAGTCTCATCCCATATAGAGTTTGAGCTATATAGAATAATGTACGAGGATCGGTTTTGTCTTTGTCCTTTTCGTATTCCTTTATGAGTATCTTGAGGTTTCTCTCTGACTTACCTTCCATGTCGTGAGAACGATGGTCTATCACCACACTATCATCAGTTACTAGGGTTATCTGTTTGGTTTGTGAAGAACACTCGTGTACTGACTTATCCCACTTAGAAGTGTTGTTTCTTAGTATCCTAGGTTTAATTTGTCTAGCAACGACTCTGCCATCTTCGTCCTTGGCGTACAGATAGGCTAGGTTGACCCAATCAACACCTTTATCAGCCATACTCTCTACAAGCTTAGGTATGTTCTTAGCATTAAGTACAACGTCATCAGCATCCAACCATAGGATAAACTCGTACTTCTTTGGAACTTGTTTAAAGTTGAAGTTCCTAGCCTTTGAGAAGTCATCACACCATTTAAAGAATGAGTAGTCTCCCTTGTACTTCTTAGTAATCTCCTGAATCTTCTTGTCTGGCTTGTTTGTGCCTGTGATGTATATCTTATCCACATACTTATCCACAGACTTCAAGCACTGTTCTAGCTCCTTAACCTCACTATCGTCTTTCACTATCATCGCTAACGCAATCATTATTCCTCCTTATTATTATATCTCCTTCTATTATCTCATCTATGTTCCACTTATCAAAGAAGTAATCGTCTTGTCTGTCTCTGTACGCTTTGTACTCATCCCCTGAAGACGAGGTGTCATGCTTAACCTTGAGTGCTGGGCAGTATCTAACATCTAGCTCATTAGAGAGGAAGAAGTCCAGGTGTTCGTGGTTTATCTTAATCTTCTCATCCCACCTCATATCGTGGTTATCTGATACAAAGAAGTTGATGCCCATATCTATTTCATCACTCTCTGTAGCAATTTTGTGTGCAGCGTTGTGCTTCACCTTCAGCTTGTAGTTATTGGCTGTGAACGCTCTACCAGTGTAGAGGTTGCCAGTTACTATATCAGCCTTAGCTAAGAGTTCTGTAGCTTCTAACACTCCGTTGTCTTCTGTAAATACGAAGTCATCATCACACATCACAAACACCCCTTCCGAGTTCTCTAGCAGTTGGTTCCTGCCATACGAGAGTCCTGAGTCAAAGGGGAGCAAGAGTATCTTGTGTCCCTCGGCTGATAGTTGATTATAAACAGCCGTCTTAGCGTCTGTAAGGAGAGAGTCGTCAGCTATCACTATTTTGAAGTCCTTAAAGTTGGCTCTGATAGAATCTATCAGTCGGAACAGCTTGTCTTCTCTAAAGAAGGTTTTAATTAGGAACGTCATAGTGTGCAGATAAGTGTTTCTTTAACTCTACGGGGTCGATGCTCCACCAGTGGTAGTAGCAATCCCCTGTAAGTTGTTTATGGGCTACGATACTGTTCTCAAGGTCTTCTGTCTCCAGTAATACCAGTAAAGGTATTCTTATTGTTAAATCGTAGTTTATATTGTTATATGGAGGTGTGAATAAGCTAATATCTGTGTCCAACAGTCTCTCAAGGTACTTTCTAGCCTCGATTATCCGCTCAACTGCATCGGGGTACTCATTGACTAAAACGTGCTTCCAACCATGTAAACTTATGTGATGACCCTTCTTGATCTGTTCTTTTAAGAACTTAACCACCTTAGGGCTCTCTTCTAGCTTCTTATCCCCAACCAGCTTCTCTATTGCCCGATTATCCCCGACAAACTCCCCCGCATAGACAGTTCTACCATAAGGAATGACTGAATAGGTCTCTCGAAGTCCAAAGGACTCTATTACATCGGAAATCTCTTTAAGTCTTTTAACGTTGCTATCTACTGCTATGTCATCGTTTCTCAGTATCATAGAAACCTCTCGTTAATACAGGGAGCGTCTTCTGAAGAGTCCCAATTTGGTTTAGGTGTACGCCAATCAGCACCAAAGAAATATGCCAGGTAACCTTCAACGTCATCTGGTATGTTATATCTCCTACCATCAAAGTCCTTCTTGCGGAGTTTCTTGAAGAACTTGGCTGGTTGTCCCCAAGCCACAAACCCTCTCTCATATCTGGTAATCCCCACAACAAACTTATCAACTCTCTGACGGACAAATATATCTAAGCCAAACCCTTCATTCCTGAACGATATCTCCACCAGTCCATACTTGGGGTGAACGTACATCCTTCGCATCTGAAAACCAGCTTCCTCGAACTTAGGCAGTGCTAGTAACAGTTTATCAGTATCCTCTTTGTGGATTGAGAAGTCTGTATCGGTCTTATCCATCCTATGTTCTCTTATAACAAACAACAGAGTGCCACAATCTAGCCAGAAGGTTATTTTAGCGTCATCTAGTATCTTTTTGGCTGATCTTAATTTACCTAGCATTTTGAATACTCACAGTGATGACACAGGTCATACATATCATCTCTCTGTAAGTCCTTGAGGTTAGTTTTAAATAGATTACCTAGTTTATGTTCAAGTCCCCAATCCATACAACACAAGTACACATCTCCATTAGGAGTCATCGAGTTGTAACTGAACTTATCTTTGCTCATATTATCATTGTCATCCATCTTGCAACCCTTAGAAACCACCATTTGTCTATCTCCCAATGCACCAGCACGAGTGGTCTTGTCTAAAACCTCTGGGAGGATGGTATCGTCTATAAAGTCTGGTATGTACTGGTCGGGAATTACATTATGATGAGTGAACCTCTCGAACTTTACATCTTTCAGCTTTATAGCATCTTCCTCGGTAAATCCGTTCAATGTAGTGAACACTTGCACCTTATACCCCTGAGTATAGGCATAGGTTATCATCTCCGAGCATTTAGGGTTCTGGAAGGGCTCAGAGTACCCAGAGAAGTCTATTTTGACATCTTTTGGTACATTCTTGAGTATTTTCTTGAAATTATCCAATGTAAGCGTTTTAACCCCCTTGTATCGGCTTAAATACAGCTCTTGGGGACAGTACGAGCAGTTATTGGGACATCCTGTGGTTGTGGTGATGATTAAAATCATAAACACTCCTCTAGTGTGGTTTCCTTAAACTTATGATTACAGTTATCTAATACTATTTGCCTCTTCTCGTCTGGTCTTGTACCTAGCTGACATTGAAAGAAGTGATTACCATATTGCTTCTTTATCCCACAAAGATTACTTGCCAACAAGTGCATACATCCTATACAACAAGAGCCACACTTTTTACATTTGCCTGTTCTCTTGAGCCACTTGCCATTGTGGAGGTAGCACATCTCTTCATTTTCGGTGTCAATTATTACTTTCATCCTCTTAACTTAGTTGATGATATCCCTGTGGTATATGGTAAATATTTTATTTTAATCCTCTGTTTTACTAACTCTTTTTTACCAGGAAAGTCTTTCCAATCATCACCTCTGACATATAGGTCGGGTTTGATGTATTGAATCGAGTCAGTCATATCCTTATCAGTAGCGTATCCGAAAGCCCAAGAAACAAACTTACAAGCTGACACTATCCTCAACCTATCTTCAAAAGGTATACCTAGTGGTACTTTCTTGGTGTATTCCTCTATCTGCCAGTTCGTTGGAACACCGACTATAACCTCTCCCAACTTAGAAGCTCTCTCAAGTAGATTGAGGTGTCCTCTGTGGAACATATCTCCTACCATGAACGTTAGTATTTTTCTGCTGGACATAGCATTGGGTACTTCTTAATAAACTTAGGCATATTAACTGAGTCTCTATGTGTTAGTTCAGGGATTATCTTGTCTATAAGGGGTTTGATAGAGTCAACCTGATTACCCTCATTATCTTCAATGACAGGGAAGGCTAGTACATTACGCCAGTTGGCTTGTCTCATCTCTTTATTATCCTTAGTAGCTAGTTGATATGTGGTTCTCTCAGCCTTTAACATATTAGTAAAAGCTATCCACTGCTTAGGGTAGGTAGCAATGAAACTTTTAATAATAGAATCAACAAGCTCCCACTGGTGGTCAGTAGCTTTAGTTTTAGCTTGAGCTATTCTCCTATTCTTCTTCTCATCGAAGTCTATCATCTTGTCCCCTGGTAAATTGTTTAGCGAAAGGGCACGAAGCCCCTCCGGCTAAAGAATCTATTTCAACAGTGTATAGTAACCAACTGCCTTTTCATTCTTAACTTCTACAGTGTATTCACCAACGATAGCACCTTTTCTGTAGTAACCTGTCTTTGCTCTGTCTTCGTAGTGAACCTCATCCATCACACCCATATAAACGAAGTCTTTGATGTAAGTTACAAGGTTAGCTGTAACTGCATCCAATTCAACGTATCGGTGTTTTACCACTTCCTGTGTGCCAAAGTCTGACTGATAGACGTCTATTCTACCAACGGACTTGAACTCGTCAGCATCAATGTTTTGTGTAGTGTTCTGAGTGAACATTGATATTCTCTGTTTAAGTCCTGCACCAACCAAGATAGTGTCATGGTCTGAACCTGCTATCCAAGCTTCTTTTAGC
>Ga0307928_10001028_pt1 | contig 20960 bp, 32 predicted proteins | sample AceLakmetagen232_FD_201815 | JGI IMG/M metagenome (GOLD analysis project Ga0307928, IMG submission 201815) | Saline water microbial communities from Ace Lake, Antarctica - #232 | ecosystem: Environmental > Aquatic > Non-marine Saline and Alkaline > Saline | place: Antarctica: Ace Lake... | reverse complement strand
CTTTGTTGAGATCATGGTAAAGAACAAGGGACAAAGGTTCGTGAGGATACAGACACCTACAGAAGTCGTGAAAGGGTGTACGGATGCACAGCTCGCGGAATTGATGGAAGCGATAAAGGCAAGAGAAACAAGAGAACAGGCATAAAACACCATCGACCGAACACGTCACCTGCTCGCAAATTGCGGGCTTTAGGTGGTAGCAAGACAAAACAAAGGGCTTGTTATGATATTTGACAACTGAATATGGCGGGGTTCAACGGAGACCATAAACATGGAAAAGACCACAGTAGACTATTTAGAAGAAGCTTTTGACCTTATTATGGAGAATATGGATTCTGATGAAGACTCTTTGCAAGCAGTAAAACTATTCTCTGTTGACCTGACTATAGCTCTTACAAAGCTGGAAACGGAGTACTCCGGCAGAACTAATATAGCGCTCGCTCAAATGATGTTACACGCCGATGAAAAGACTTTAAAGTCTCTGAAAGGTATATTACGAGAGACACCGATAGCTTCAGAAGGAAACTTCAGAAGGGAACTTTAAACTTTAAACTTTAAACTTTAAACACTAAACCTTAAATGGAACCCTGCCATAAACAGCGAAAGAAGCTCATCGAAAGGTGGGCTTTTCTCGTTCGTGGAACGCATGAAGCTCCTTGTAACAATTTGGGACAAGGAGGAGGGAAGCTTTAGGAAAGCTTTAGGAAATGGTTCTGGGCTGTTTGTGGCTACCACGGCAGTACAAATGTCCCTCGGTAATTTAGAATTCCCGACGGGCTTCTCCCTCAAAATGTCCAAGACAAGGAGGAGGCTTATAGGAGGAGGGAGAGCAGTTAAAAAAAATTTTTTTAGAAGAAACTAACCTCTCTCTTAACATAACCTCATCAGAACAGTTCCTCCTTGTATTGGGGAATATGAGGGAGAAGGGAGGGGGGAATTCTAAATTAGCCAAGGACAACGGCAGAGAGGCAGAAAGGGACAACGGCACAGTGGGAAAGACTGCTTGTAAAAGCGGACAGGCTGAAGTATATTGTAAGGGAAGAAGAGAAAGGGCGAGAAAGGGCGAGAAAGGGCAACACTCGCAATACAAACCACCCAAGAGAGGAGAGCAAGAATGCCTGAATTAACAGACAGAAAGAATCTCTTACAGCTACAGTTCTACACGGATGTAAGAGTGATGGCAGGGATAGTGAATGGCTTTGTGGATAAAGGGATGTACGAGCCAGGCATTCGTCAAAGTGAGTTCTTGAGAACCCTGCTTGATCGGATACATGATACAATAGCTACACGTACCTTTGAAAGCTCTATAGACGCAGAGGACTTTTTGAGCTCTATTGGGCTGATACAGTTCAAGGGTAGAAGTAGTCGGTTCAAGCAAAGGCTTAACAAGATGGCCACGGAAGAGATAACTGGTGAACTGGTACCGAATGCTGAGCCCCCAAGTCAGAGCATAATGGATATGCTAAACGGAGTGCCAAGCACAAACACAGACACAGAAGGCTAATCGCTTCTTGTAACAAATTGGGACAAGGAGCAAACAGAAGGGAGACAAAGATGCTTAGAATAACCATCAGAAATGAAAACGGAGAAGAGCTATATCTTCACATCAGGTCAAAGCAACGAAGCGAAAAGGGAAAGGGCTTGGAGCATAAGGTCACAGTGATCAACCCACTTAATGAAGTGCTTACACAAGAGGTACCAGAAGGAACAGAGATGGTGGTGATGTTTTCAAAAAGCAAAGGGGAAGGGCAAGAGGTGCTTAGAAAGGAGCGGGAGAAGTTTATAACAAACTCACAAAAAGCTACTTGACAATAAACATAGGCTTTGGTATATTACGTACGTGTCGCGCGTTACCTTATATACCACAACCGTTCGCAATGAACACCAGCTTTAACACTCACAAGGAGACTTAACATGACCATAGCAAAGAAACCCGTACGTAAGACTACACGTAAGCCAACACCTTTAAAAGATGGCTCCGGACAAGGTCGTAGGGCTAACAAAGGCAGAGGCGGATGTCCTCCATCACAGCAACGTAAGAGCAAAGCCTGAAAGAAAGACATATATCTTACTGCTGGTAACCACGGTAGCTTGATGTATATTACGCACGATGGCCATCACTGTTGAAGGCTTAAATGAAAGAGGTTAAAAGATGGAAGAAGAAGGGATTGAAGAGATACGCTTGTTACATGAACAGTTCCATAAGGAGCGAGAACAAGAGAAAGAGACCTTAACGGAGGCTTTTGTTGAGGACGATTTGGCTGAATTTCGCAATGAGCTTTGCGTGGTTACTGAAGTCGATAGGGATAGCCGTTGGGATATCGGCTTTAAAAGTATACTAACGGGATGTAAAGACGCCATGTCCTCAAAAAAGAATGGCCTCCACAAGCTCGACATCGGCTCACAGTTCGTCACAACCTGCACCCCGGAGATATACCCAAGCGGTCAGGGTGAGTTTCTGGTTGTTGACAAGCGTGAACCCAAGACAGGAGATATGATATTCAGAAAATTCGTAACCCAAGGCATTGCATCAATAGCTACAATAGATTACATAAAAGGCACCTGTCGTTGGATCGTCGTCCCCTGTGACCTTGCATACTACACAAAGACGTTCAACGAGATCGCTTATGTGATGTATCTGGCAGATGATGTTAATCGCAGAATCATAAGATCATCTGCAAGTGAGTATTACTATAATATCTTAGACATAAACAGCGATGCTGTAATGCACAAATTCGTCGTTTCCATGAATCTCACTCCCGTTCCACTGTCTGTCTCTGCCAAAACCGGTGTTGTTGCACCGAAGGCAGAAAGGAAGCCAGTGATGAGCAACATGACTGACAAACAATTGTTGGAAGCCACTGAATTTGAGAATAAAGTAATCGAAGATGCATTTCTGAAGTATATAAGTGGCGTTAAAAAGTGTCCCAAAGATGATCCCTCCGTTAGGGAGATATATTTTCGGCATACTACAGCATCAAGAATGGAGATCAGTGATGACCAGAAATGATGCGGATGAACTGATTAAATACCTTAAAGAAAACTCGTTCCCGTCTCAGTACGGGAACCGGATATTAATAAAAGACGTCATCCATAAAATCAACGCTATGGTTGAGCCTAAGCCAGCACCTAAACTTTTCAAGCCTGGTGAGATTGACCCGGATGTTAAATGTCATAGGTGCGGTGATATGGGCTGGATAGATGAAATTTCTGGGATACCACGACCTTGCCCTGAGTGTAGAGGTAAGGAGGCCAGTGATGTATGACCTAATTAATATACTTCTTTGAGTCATCATCGGCATCGGATTAACCCTATTGGTCATATCGTTTATGGCTGTTTGAAAGGAGTAAGATTATGAAATGGAAATTTTGGAAATCAGTGCCGAAAGCAAAGCCGAAAGCAGAAAGACTTTACATACCTCAGAAAAACATAGAGGAGGTTTTCGCTCTCTTGGATGCTTACGAGGCACTTCCGCACAAACAAGACAGGGTTGCTTATTATAGAATCTGGAAAACGATATACCCGCTTTTCGATATTCCGCTAAATACTACAGATAGATACGACTTTTTTGGTAATGGTATAAGGCCATATATAGCGCGAAAGGGTGGCGACCAATGATCACACTAACCAAAGACCAAGCCGCTAAGCTCAGCGAGAACGGGACACTGACGATTGTGCGACCACTGAGGGAACAACCACCAGAGGGAGGTGGATTTCCACTAATGGGCAGCAAATACTTGCCTGACACGGTTTCATTTACAGATGATCCTCACGGGCATACCTGTATTGAGTGTGATTCTTGCAAGATTACAACGATCAAGCTCCAATTCCCTGTCGGCAAGAGCGTGAAGTGTAAATGGGTAAAGTATAAAAGTGGTGCTCGTGAAGAACGCATGAAAACTGTAGTGTCCTATATTATTTATGATGAAGTTATCACCACCGTCGCAGCAAACCGTGTATGTCCGGTGCAGAAAGTGACAAATGACAAATGGGAATCTATGGGTATGGGAGACTGGTCACACAATCACAGGGAATGGCCTGTTTCTGCTTTCAACTCCCTCTACGCCAAGCCAGTTATGCGAGTGGTAGACGGCAAGAAACAGTATGTCGCATGGGCTTGGGATTGGGAGAGTTGGATAAAGCTATACGAGTATGACAAACGATGGCAAACCGAATCCAGCGCACACTTTGACAGGTATAACTGGAAAGACCTTCAACTCACAGTCCACTGCAATCCCTTTGTCGAGATCGTGACAGTATCTATATAGACATTTATCTTCCTGCTTGTAAACCTTAACAGCGGTTGTTATATTGTTTATACAATCGGGAAAGAACCTGATTATTAAAGAGGAGAGCAAATGGCTTTTACAATAAGCAGAAGCATAAACGGTATCAGCCTTAATGGTAATGAATATTTACTTAATAAGGTAAATAACCTTATGAGGTTTAAAACAGAAGAACAGGCCATTCTTTATATGGCTGAGCAGGGAGTAACAGATCTAAACAGCTTTAACCTTGAGGAGGAAAAAGTATGACCAGAAATAGGCAAACCTATCGGTTACATTTGTAGCTACATCAAAAAAGGTACCACCAAACAGCTTGGCTGTGGTAACACATGGCCTTTAAAGTAAAGGAGTTTCGTATGAATCAACCTGCAACAGTAACAGAAACCAAGGCCAGAGCAACTCTTCGGAGCATCACCACGCAAATGGTCATCAGTAATCAAGATGAGCTTGCCTTTATGATGATGAGCTTAGCAGGAGAAAGAAAAAGGGAGTTCAGAAACATCCATCATTCACGACTTGGTGTTGGCCAGTCACGCTTTTACAAGGTTAAGGGAGACCACAGATAAATGACTGAAAGAGAAACACAGATTTGTCGCCACGCCGTAGGGGCTTCAGGCGATTTGAAGATGATAAGTCTCAAGGCTGTAAATGAGGCAAATGACCTATTGTTCTTCGCACCAGCACGGCTTAAACGATTGACGGAAAAAAACAGACTTCTTGACAGTGAGAATGACCTACTCGCAAGTACCAATAGCACGCTTCGACGTAGAGCAGACGTTGCACGTAACGAAGTCAAAGAGATCGAGGAAAGACTTGAGCAAGCTCAGGAAACCATTGATGCCCTTGAACTTTTGCTAAAAACTTTTACTGCAGAGGTAGCACCAAGTGAGCATTTTATAGAAGCGGCTCTTGAGGTGGCTCTTGAGACTGACCCACAGATGGAAGACCTTAATCCGGAGGAAATAAAAGGATGTTAGGACTTGCGACTAAAGCGGATATTCCGAAACCTACAGTTGGTGAGCTTTTAACCTTAGCCAAGGATCTGATTGAGTTTGATGTTGACAGGATAGCAGAGGATTATCCTGAGTTTGACTCTGACACCATTAACCAAATAGATTCTGATGTTTCAGGTGCCTTCGGATATCTGGAAAGTGCCTTGACCTATATTGAAGAAGGATAGCAAAAGTTTTTGAAAAGACTACTTGTTATAAACATCCATATGAAAGGGGATTTAACATGTGTAAGAGATGTAAAAACCTCAGTGATCGCGATCTTGTAAAAGCTTTGAACCTTAAGATAAACAAAGGTGAGAAGGTTAAAGAAACCCAAAGCCAACGTCTTTTTGCCTATGAAAGGAAGATTGAGGAGCTCACGTCTACGCTCACAACCATAGAGGACTCGAAACATAATCGGGGTGCATGAAAAGACTACTTGCCATTTGCCATAGTCTAAAGTATATTATACATACAAACGAAAATGAAATCCTTGTCACAAATTGGAACAAGGAGTAGAGGAAAGGAAGAGAACATGCCACGCTTTAAAGTGTCCCAATATCGTCTTGAGCAAGCAGTTATTACTGAAGCTCCGGAGGGTAAGACGGCCATTCAAATCTTCACAGACCAAAGACAGCTTGCAGGTGTTCCTGTACTTCATAAGGACATCTTACGATCTGAAAAACTTCCTGACATAAGGCAAAAAGAAAGTCCTCAAACCGAGGCAAAAGCTTAATGGAGAATCTTTCTCCCTAACACCCTCACCACAAGAAGGAGACAATATGTCTGTAACAAAGATCATCAAAAGCCCCAAGACCGCTCGTGAAGTAGTTCTCGACCTCGACTTCGGTGCTGACCTCAAAGAGTCCGAAGAGAAATACGGTGCGCAGGTTGTCTACAGTCTGTTCGTTCGGATGTGTCTCACTGACGCCGGTAACAAAGCCAGAGCGTTGCTGAACGAAGCCGGTAATCCTGTTGACCAGATCAAAGAAAAGATCGAAGCTTGGATTCCAGGTGTTGCGTCTATCGGTGGCATCGTTGCTGACCCGACGAAGACTATCGCTCAGCGTATCGCTAATGGCGACATGACTGATGAAGAGATCGAAGAGACAAAGAGAGCCATTGCAGCAGCTATCAAAGCTCGCAAACAGGGTTAAGCTTTATTGTAAGCTCGAATGTTTTCAACCAACAGAATAGAAGGGGTGGGTGTCAACAGCCCACCTCTTCATAAAAGGAGAAAAAGAACTATGTCAGAACAACTTACCGTCTTTCCAGAACCCTCAGCATTAGTACGATTCACCCTCAGTGAGAATCGTGTCTTTATAACTGCTCCATCACAGTATGCTTTGCTTTTGAAAAAGTGTGCCGATTTGCTATTGACCGTGGCTGATGGAAAGGGCAAGGCACGTCATGAAGAAGCAGACGTAACCTTCGCTCAACAGATCGCTTGTCGGAACGCTAAGGATTTTGGTGTAGGTGCTCCAATGAGCCAGATCAGAAAGAAGCTTGAGGAGTTTAAACGAATCCGTAGCACGAACAAACGTCAGCAAGAACTTCTCTCCATAGCGTTCTATGCTCTTGTTGCTGCTCTTGAAGAAGGAGGAGAGCTTTGAGAAAAGGCGTAATGCTTGCTCACCCATTAAGCGAAGCTAAGCTTAAGAAATGGAAAGGAGACACGTGTGCTTGTCAACCTAAATTTGATGGTAACCGGTGCAGGGCTTACAGAGATTCAAACGGTGACGTTGTTCTGTTTTCTTCCCAGGCAAATGTTATTACTTCGATGCCTCACATTAACCGCCAACTCTCAGAACTGATGGACATACATCAGCATTGGGACGGAGAGCTTTATAAACATGGTATGCTTGTGCAAGACATAAGAGCTCGTGTAGGTAGAACTACCAATCTTCATCCTGACCATAAGGCCATCAACTTTCATGTGTTTGATAGTGTAGATAATCCTAAGTTGTCCTTCTTACAACGTTACTCAAGGGTGTTTGTAGCTCTTAAAGGTGTCCGGACTGAGAACATCAGACTTGTCCGCACCAATATCATAAAGTTTGCACAAATGTCTGAGGTTCTTGGTGAGTATATAGAGGAGGGATATGAAGGAATTATTCTCCGCAACAAGGAGTCTGTGTATGAAACAAAGCGCAGTGGAGGTCTGCTGAAATATAAGCCTCGCCATGTAGACTACTACAAGATAACTGGAGCGGAACAGGCAATCTCTGCTGATGGTTATCCCCTTGGAATGCTCGGAGCTGTCCACCTTACAGACGCTGAGGGTAACACCTTTAAGGCTGGAGCAGGATGTCTTAACCACTCAGAGCGCATTATTCTATGGGGAGACTACTGGCACGATAACCGTGCCCTGATAGGAAGATGGGCAAAGATAAAATACCCAAATCTTACAGCACGAAAGATACCTTTTCATCCTGTGCTGGAACAAATACTTGACCTTAATCCTGAGGAGAAGGGTAATGGTTAAAGAAAAAAAGAAAGAGAAGAAGAAAAAGACCATCAAGAAGCCTTCAAAGCTTCAGAAGCTCCAACGAGCTCGCTTCACCTTAAAAGGCCAGATTAAAGGCCAACATGCCCTGATGAACAACTGGCTTGGCTATAAAGAGTTAACGGCAGGAGAGCGTAGGCTTATCCTTGAAGCTCAAAACCTTTTGAGAATGATAAACATCTCTTTCGATCAGAGCACCATCAAACGCAAGGTCGATTTGATACGTAAGATAAAAGAGAAGGGGTTGAAATGATAGCCTATATAGGTGGGCCTTATAGAGGAAAAGACAAGATAGACATCAGTGTGAATATTGCTAATGCTATGATCGAGGCACAAAATTGGTGGAAAGAAGGTTTCTCCACCATATGCCCTCACGCAAATAGTGCTTATTTTGATGAAGATAAGGCGGACTATCTTGGTGGATATATTGAAATTTTAAGCTTCTGTGACCTGCTTGTTCTCCTGCCTCAGTGGCAACAAAGTGAGGGAACAAAAGACGAGTTGCTTTTTGCTAAGAACTGCGCCCTTATCATAGCCTATCAGATAAGAAAGGAAGAGAACCTATATATGTTAAATCAGCCTGGAGAGGATCCGGAATATGAGCTCACAAGAAGAGACATCAAAGGTATACTTAGTAAATGATGGTCAACATGACTACTCAGCTGCTAAGAAATTTGGTGAACTATGCTACATGACAAAACGGTTTATAAACAAGCTACAGGTTACACAGATCGCTCGAACCTTTGCGCCCTTTATTAAAGGTTCAAAGCCCACTGATTATATTCTGCAGGGAGGCCCAAACGTAATGCTAAGCATCGCTTGTGCTCAATTTGCCCTGCGCCATGGACGGCTTAACCTGTTGGTATTCAAGGACGATGAATATCATAAACGTACCATAGTTTTTGAGAGGAGAGAAGATGAAGATCCAACCGCATGAAACGTGGTCTGTTGTGGACAGCACGAAAATTCAGCAGTACCTTGACTGCCCACGTCAGTACTTTTTCAAGTACATTCTTGGATGGGATGCCATAGAGCCTAACATCCATCTTGAGTTCGGAACAGCATGGCACCTTGCTATGGAGCAGTTGCTCAACAATAGCTATTCGGAAGAGAACGTGTTGAAAGCCTATGATTGCTTTCTCAAGCACTATCGCAAGTATTGGAGCGATATGTATGATGCAGACAATGGAGTCAAAACACCTGCTAATGCCCTGCGTGGGTTGATAAACTATGTTGCTACCTATCCTGATGACCACAAGAACTACGACATCATGGCAACGGAGATTGCAGGGGTTGTAAGCCTTGACTATGATGTAAAAGGTGACCCAATGGAGCTTTACTTCCGAATGGACACCTTGATGAAGGGCGAGGCAGGTTATGCTTCTCTTGAGCACAAGACGGCTAAGAGTATGAGTCGAACATGGTATGGTGACTTTGCACAAGCTACACAAACCGGAACTTACCTCCATGTTCTTCATAGCCAGTACGCTCGTGAAGAAGTTGACGCAATCTATATAAATGGTTTCGAGCCTCATAACCAACCACGCACCAAAAAGAATGGTGAGCCTTATGCAGGGGATGTCGACTGTCGCTTTGACCGCTTTCCTATCAGACGTACCATGCCACAGATGGAGGACTGGTTTGACACTACCAGTTATTGGATGAGGCTTCTTAAGATTGACACGGATATGATGCTTGAAGATCAAGAGAAGGTTTCAGCTCCTGTTGTGATGCCTTGCTTCCATAAGAACACTCGTAGTTGTACGAAGTATTTCGGTTGTGCCTTTGCTGATATATGTAGAGCCTGGCCTAACCCTATGCGCGAGGACTGTCAAATAGTTCAGCCCGGATATACGAAACGCTATTGGGATCCTCGACCTGCAGAGCTTGGTGGAACAGACGAAGAGCAAACGGCTAAAAAAGTGATAAGAGCTTAACATTGATGGTTGTCCCAAATTGGGGTAAGGAGGAGACAACATGCGTGGACGTATACTACGTATTTTAGAGTATGAAGGTGAAATTGAGTGGCTTACAAGATCCATTAATGCTCGAGGAGTCAAGGGACAAAGAGTAACAGACCATGGTACTATAAGAGAAGCCCTGCTTGGTGATACAATAGAGTTATTAAAAGAGAAGGAGGTCTCTTGTGAACAAAGCAGAAAGACGTAATGGATTTCTCATGGTAAAGAACCGTGTAGATGAAATCCGAAACCGTTATGAGGCTCGAGAACGTATTGATAAGCTTCGAGCTCTTGTATATGGTCATTGTGGTACAGGCAAATCACGCCTTGCCCTCAGTTGTCCACAACCTGTCTTCGCAGATAGTTTTGACCCACAAGGCTTTGAGCTAAGAGCTCTGCGAAAGATGAAGACCGAGGGCAGACTTATCGTTGATGATCGGTGGGAGCGTGATGATTGGAAGAACCCTTTTGTCTATCGTGATTGGGAAAAGGAGATGCTTAAGCGTCGCAAGGAACACTTCTTTGACTACATCGGAACCTATTTTCTCGATGGCACGACTCGGTGGGCACAGTCTATGATGTATGCTATCATGAAAAAAGGTAGCAAGAACGGCCCATCAAGGGCTGGAGGAACTCCTGAGATACAGGACTACCTTGTACAACAAATGACGGGAGCTGATGAACTTGGTCGCTTGCTTGACCTGCCTTGTCATGTTATCGTAACGGGTCTTATCGGTACAGATAAAGATGAGGTCAGTGGAAAGACCACAACAGGCCTGCTTCTTTCTGGCAAGTTCAGTGCACAGATTCCACCACTTTTTAGTGAGGTCTATGTTGCCCAAGCTGCTAAGGGTGATTGGCATCTGATGACGAAACCTGAAAGCACCTACTTCGCTAAGACACGTATGGGTGAAGGCTTGTTTCTGCCTCATGAGAAGCCAGACATCAAAGCCCTTATACGTAAAGCTGGTATGGATGACAGTGACCATGAGTTCCTTGAAGATTATCTCGTGAAGGGAGTTGTAGCTTGACACGTAAAAACACCAGAGTTTTCATTGATGTAGAGACCACAGGGCTTGACCCTATCAAGAACGGCATTATACAACTTTCTGGATGCGTGGAGCAGTACGGTGAGGTTAAACAAGAGTTTGACTTTCTTGTTTGTCCACTGGCCACGGATGCAATTGACCCTAAGGCTCTTAAGGTAACCGGTAATACAGTAGAGAGCATTCGGAAGTTCGAGACGCCTGAAACAGTGCATGCTAAGTTCAAGACGCTTCTTGATAAGTACATTGACTGTTATGACTCTCATGACAAGGCGCATTTTGTAGCTTACAATGCACAGTTCGACTTCGGTTTTGTGCTAAACTGGTTCAAGAAGCTAAAGGATAAGTATTTCTTCAGCTACTTTTGGGCACCACCTGTTTGTGTGATGATGCTTTCATCTGAGCACCTGTCTCAAGTTCGTCACCGGATGAAGAATTTTCAGCTCTTCACTGTAGCTGCACATCTTAACATCCAAGAGAAGGGTAAAGCGCATGATGCTATCACGGACATAAGAGTAACGCGAGCTATATATCTAAAGGTCAAGGCACCAGACACGGCTTACTCTACTGTCCCACCACCATTAAAAAAGGAGGAGCTCGACAAGGTAGACAAGACGAAACATCCCGATGCATGGTAGTAGGAAAAGAACGGTAGTTCCATGAGGCACAGCCTCACACATATAAACATTAACAAGGAGTACCAAGATGTCAGAAACCCCAAGCATGTTAGACCTGAACATGAATGATGTATACGAAACAGAAATGCTTCCTGATGGGGAAGAGCAGGAACTTCGTATTGCCAAGGCAGAAATGAAGGAGAAGAAAAAAGCTCCTGGTGAGTTCCAGCTCGTCGTGATTCTCGAAGACCCTTCGAACGATAAGATTGACGACATCTGGTTGTACATGGGTGTCCCAACAGTTGATGAACGTCAGAACAGCCCGAAGACGGCGAACAGAAAAATGCAGCGGATTCAGCAGTTCTATGATGCTTTCGACATTGACTATAGCCAGCCGGTAATGATGGCAGATCTTCAAGGCCAGACCGGATGGGCAGTAGTCGGTATTCAGGCAGCTCAGGATAGCTTCCCCGAAAAGAACTATGTGAAATCCTTCACCGTAAAAGCAGCTTAACATATATCTAAGAGTGGGGAGCTTCGGCTCCCTTCTCTTTTAAACTTTTAGAGAAAGGATTTTAAGATGCTCCATCAAGACGTGGAGGAAATGAAAAAGGGTGTGTTACCTGGAACACTTGAGCACACAGCTAAGTCTGAAGGCAACCTTGAAACAAAGGTTATCAGAAGCATAGCAAAAGAATGTTATACTCCTACAGTAAGAGAACGAAGTGAAGAGATCTTTAATGAGCTGGATGCTTTGGTAATAGATCTTTCAGTAATAGCAAAAAAGCTAATCGACATAAGAGACTATGCTGTAATAATAAAGGAAAAGCTATGATTGAACCTCGCTCTCGTTTAAACGCTGACATCCGGGCAGAGGTTAAAGCTGAGCTCACCGACCTTATTCCTCATGGATATATGGGTCACCTTTTTGACACCATAGCAGAGATGCTTGTCATAGAACTCAAGCAAAACCCTGGAGAGATTATGGCTCTCATATTCACGCAACAAATGAAGATCAAAGATATCCTTGAAGGCAATACACCAGAGGGTAAGATTTGCCCCTGCTGTCTTGGTTCAGGGTTTCAAAAGGATACGCCTGATGGAACTAAGTGATTTAAAAACAAGCATCACGGATATGACTGATGCGGAGCTCGAGGCTTCAATGAAGGATGTTCGAGCGCAACGACGGAACTCTACACGTAAGAAAAAGGCCAGTACAAAGAAGGCCACACCTAAAGAAGTCTCTTTTGATAATATGTCCACTGAAGCCCTTGAAGGGCTGCTTGAAGCCTTTGGAGGCACTGATGGAACTGAGTAGCAAAACATTGTCCATTGTACATCTTGACGTTATAACTGTAGGCAATCGTTACCGTGAGGACTTCGGAGACTTAGAAGCTCTTGCAGCTGACATCAGTGCGAATGGACTTATCTCTCCTATAGCGGTGATGAAAAACCTGCGAGAGGAAGCAGAGCAGGTAACCTATACTTTGCTTGCAGGAGAGCGTCGTTATCGTGCTCATCAAATGCTTGCCATGGTAGACAATAACTTCAGCTCCATTGCTTGTAACATCTACCCTTACATCGAGAATGAGTTCGATCGTCGCACCATTGAGCTCGCAGAGAATCTTCAACGCGAGGCCATGAGCTTCCAAGAAGAATGCGCTTTGAAGCTTGAGATACACCGGCTTCAGGTTTCCATACACGGAGTAAAGGAACGAAGCTCCAAGACCGGACATTCTATGAGGGACACAGCTCGTATGCTTGGAGAAAGTCCTACAAATTTGAGTCGTGACCTTGACCTTGCTGAGGCAATGGAGCAACTACCAGAGCTTAAAAAGGCCAAGAACAAAAACGAAGCGGCTAAGGCTTACTCTCGTGTTAAAGAGGATATGCTACGAACAGAGATGGCTAAGAGAGCGGAGACAAGGAAGGCAAATACTTCTGAAGACAAGGCACGTAAGAAGTTAACAGATAGCTATATGCTTATAGACACGTTCAAAGGCCTTGAGCAACTGGCTGACTCTACCATCGACTTCTTTGAGATTGATCCACCCTATAACATCGAGTTACGTCATGTTGTTAATACCTCCAAACGAGAAGACAAGGAACTTATGGGTGGTGATAAGCCCCTTACTAAAGAGGAATATGGTACATTCATCAAGAAGCTCTTACGAGAGGTTATGCGTGTGCTTCGTCCTAATGGATGGGTCATTATGTGGCACGCTACTGAACCTTGGCATCAACCCATGCTCAACTGGATGAAAGCAGCAGGACTTGAGATGACCGGTGTTCCCTGTATGTGGGTTAAGAATGTAGGTAACACACGTACACCTAACATACATTTCAAAAACCTTTATGAGCCCTTCTTTTATGCTCGCAAGGGCAACGCTATGCTTGCTAAACCTGGCATGAATAATGTCTTTGATATGAGGGCTATAGCAGGTTCAAACAAGGTACATCCGAATGAGAAACCTATTGAGCTTTATATGAAGATTCTTCAGGCCATGTGTTTACCTCATCACTTTGTTTGCTCCGCTTTTGCTGGTAGTGGTAACTGTTTACTTGCAACTTCCAATCTCGGAATGCAGGCTATTGGTTTCGACATCAATGAGAACCATCGTAATGGTTATGTTGTGAAGGTTCATGGTGGTACTCCAGGAGAATACATGAGTTTCTAACGTTACCCCAATTTGGGACAAGGAGGAATCATGACAGACTCATTTATATTTATTCCTGCCTGTTTGCTATTAGTGATCTGTGGTTTTATTTTAGGGAGGAGGTAGTATGTTACCTGACTTTGGATATAACATGCTTGCCTTCATAGCAGGTATGACCATCGGAGGAGCTTTTCTTGGCTCACTCATGGCCATTGTAGGTTATGTTATAGGATGGCATCAAGTAGTAGCTATTCAATTACCTAAAACACATAACATAGAGGACAGAGATGAGTAGAGCACCTTATACAGAAGGGCCAATGGAGGCACGTATCTGCTTTATAGGGGAGGCTCCAGGAGAGGATGAGGTTCGTTGGCAGAAATGCTTTGTTGGTAAGAGTGGTAAGCTATTCGATAACCTTCTTGCCAATGCAGGGATCATACGTAGTGCCTGTAGGATAGAAAATGTCATCCAAGAGCGTCCTATGAACAATGACATCACTAAGTTTATTGAGTTTAAAAAGGGCGGTGCGGTTACATCAGAACGATACAAGATGTATGTTGAACAACTTAAAGAGAGGCTTGAACAATGTGCCGCGAATGTTTTGGTGCCGTTAGGGAACGTACCACTCTATGCTCTTACAGGCCTCACGGCAATAACAAAACGTCGAGGTTCCGTTTTGGAGAGCACCTTATTGCCAGGACGAAAGGTCATCCCAACTATCCATCCAAGTGCAGCCTTACGTCAGTTTCTTTACCAACGCTTCATCGCCTTCGACCTGGCCAGAATCCTACACCAATCGCCTTATCCAGAACGCATGGTACCGGAAAGGATTTTGCATCATTCACCCCATTATGCTCAAATCCTAGACTACTTAGACCTATGCAACGAAAGCGAGGAAGTGGCCTTCGATATAGAGGTAATGAATCTTCAAGTCAGCCACATATCTTTTGCTCTGAGTGCCTTGAACGCCTTATGCATACCCTTCTACAGCTTAGGTAAAGATAACTATACACCTGATCAAGAGACAGAGCTATGGTTAAAGATAGCTAAGATTCTTGAGAATCCTAAGGTAAAGAAGTGGGCACACAATGCTGTCTTTGATGTTGGTTTTATCTTCAAGCGTTACGGTATCGTTACCAAGAACGCCCAAGACACGATGATAGCTCAGGCCACCTTGTTCCCTGACTTTCCAAAGAACCTTGGCTTTGTCACCTCAATATATGGTGATGGGGAGCCTTACTATAAAGATGAAGGTAAGATGTATTGGAAGAATCCTTTTGGTTCTGAGCAAATCTTTCGTCTCTATAATGCTAAGGACTCTGCTCTATGCTTTCAAGCAGCTAAGACAATGCAGAAAGAACTTGAGCGTACAGGCAACACGCCCATCTATGAATGGAAACGTCAGCTTGTAGAGCCCCTTGTTTACATGCAGGAGCGGGGCATCTTGATGGACACAGAGGGCTTGGCCAGGGCATCACATAAAGCAGAGCGAGATATCATTCGTTACGAAAGGGTTCTTGATAACATGGTCAAGGACACAGCAGAGCTCAAACTTGGTAAGCTTAACATAGCTACCCAAGGAGCAAAGGTAAAGATGTGTCTTGACATCCTCACACGAGGAGTGAACCATAAGAGTCCGAAACAACTGAAGGAGTATTTCTATGGAGTTCTTGGCTATCCACCATACCACAAAACGGTCAAGACCCCGAAGGGTAAGAAGACGACGGTTACTGTCGATGAGCTTGCGCTTACACGTCTCGAAAGAAAAGGAGCAAGAGAAGCAGCTGTGTTACTTCGTCTCAGGAAACTTAGTAAGGCTAAGAGCACTTATTACGACATCGTATTGGACACGGATAATAGACTTCGATGCTCTTTTAACCCTGTCGGAACAGTCAATGATAGACTCAGCTCAAGCAAAACTATCTTTGGTACCGGAGGAAATCTACAGAACCAGACACCTGAAATGAAACGCAGAATGATTCCAGACCCAGGTTGTGCCTTCATACAGCTTGACCTTGGACAGGCAGAGAATCGTGTTGTAGCCTTTATAGCAAATGAACCTATGATGATGGAAGCTTTCACTAAGGGCATTGACATTCACGTACGAACAGCCGCTCTTATCCTTGGCATCGATGAAAGCGAAGTGCAACCTCATGAGAGAAACAAGATTGGAAAGCCTGCTAATCATGGACTCAACTATGGACTCGGTTATAAGAAGTTCGCGCTTAGACATGGTATGGAGGAGGCCCATGCTAACTTTATTGTGGAAAGATACCACGCTATCTACCCTGGTGTACGACAGTGGCATAATACAGTACAAGTCCAACTTGGTAAAGATAGAACGCTTACTAACCTTTATGGTAGACGCAGAAAGTTTTTGGACCGATGGAGCGATGAGCTATTCAAATCCGCATACGACTACATACCTCAATCCACAGTTGGTACTAAGGTTAATCTTGATGGCATCATCTATATGTACTCCCATCCAGAGCTTTTTGGGCCTATCGAAATCATCAACCAAGTCCATGACTCAATGATCTTACAGTTCCCTCTTGACTATGGAGCACAGAAGGTAGCTGATGCATTGATGCTTCTTAAGGCCAGCTTGGAGTCCGAACTTACCTGGAGAGGCAGATCCTTTTCTATCCCTGCAGATCTTGCCTTCGGTTTTAATCTTAAAGACCTGACAGAGTTTAAAAGTAAAGAGATAAAAGATTCTCAGAACCTTGCATCCTATATGAGGGAAGTGTATGGAACGAAAATTTCCTGATTGGATAGAAGGGTTCTTAGCTTACACGGATAACACCGAGCCAAGTAAGCTTTACCGAACATGGTCAGCTATAGCCACAGTAGGTGCGGCTCTTCGTAGAAAGTGTTACCTTCCTTGGGGAAGTGAAACCTTTTATCCTAATATGTACATCGTCCTTGTAGGCCCACCTGCAGCACGTAAAGGCACGGCAATGAAACCTGCTCGAGACTTCATGACAGACCTTGGCATCACCATGTCAAGTGATGAGACCTCTCGGCAGAAACTTGTTGACATTCTTGTGAAGTCGATGACCTCAGAGAATGATGTTGAAGCACAAACAACGATACAGCATTCATCGCTTACAATAATAAGTCCTGAGCTTACGGTGTTTTTGAAAGATGATCCTGATATGTATCCTATGCTCTGTGATTGGTATGACTGTAGATCACAATACAAATACGCTACCCTTGGACGAGGAGAAGAGAAGGCTACTAATGTTTGGGTACATATGTTTGGAGCTACAACACCTACAAGCTTGCAACGATCCTTGCCTCAAGAGGCTTTCGGTACAGGCATAGCAAGTCGTATCGTGTTTGTATACTCTCGAGACAAGGAGAAGATAGTTATCTTTCCTGGAGGACCTCAAGCCATGAGGGATAAACTGATGATAGACCTTGAGCAAATAGATATTTTAAAAGGCCACTTTACCTATGTACCAGAGTTCATTGACGCTTACACAATATGGCGTATGGACTCAGAGAAGAACCCACCCTTTAAAGAGGATAAGCTACTCGGTTACCTGCAACGTAGACCAACACAGCTCTTTAAACTATGTATGATCTTAAGTGCTTCACGTTCTAATAGTATGATCATAACAGTAGAAGATTTCACACGAGCTACAGAGCTTCTAACTTGGACAGAGAAAACAATGCCTCAAACCTTTTATGGTATAGGTTCAAATCCCCTCGGAGCAATCCAAGCACGAGTTATGGCCACACTTATACAGGCAAAGGACGGTAAGATGGCAGGGCATGAGTTGATGGATATATATAAAGACGATGTATCTCATGAGCAACTCGGAATGATTTTAACCACCTTATCCAAAACAAGATTCTGTTCCTTTGATCAAGACGGGAATGTGAAATGTTTGAAAGGAGATAAATATGCAAGCGGAGCTAATGTTAAAGAAACTCTTGGAGAAGGGACTGATCTCAAAATCGGACCTATTATCCCTGGAGCAGGATGACCCACAGTTCCTGCTTCTGGTAGACCTAATGCACGACTTCTTTTGTTTGGAGAACCATGATACAACTTGTATGTATATACAAGAGGCTCAGCTTGCTGATGGGCAAGAGGGAGTAGATCATATCAAGTGGAAAGAGATCGTACAAAAGCTAATGCTTATGATGAATATAGATATAGAAACCTTTTTCCACTCCCTTGAAACCTATAGAGGACTCGGGTTAAATGCAACAACTCGAGCCCTCATAGTCATTCACGCTGTTGGAATAGAAAACGTTACCGACGAGTTCTTCTCACCCCTCTCAGATGTTGCGCCATGCGACGTTGAGCCTGTGATCGAATCCGACTTCGAGCCTTCTGAAGAGTACGATTAATAGCTTTACGCTTAGCTGGTCTAGACAGCCTTTGGTAGCCTCTTCCTCTTACGAGTCTATCAAGGGCTTTCTTTCCTGCAGCACCATAAGACATACTGTACTGACGATAGAAGTCCTCACTCATTGGATAGGGTCTACCTCCAATCGTTAAAGTTCTCGATGGGGCTCCAGGATAAACCTCGAGACTAGCAAGCTCACTTTCAACTCTATCCGTACCAGCTTCACTCCACTTAAACGGTAGCCACTGTCTGAAGGTTCCTCCAGGAAGGGCTATCTCCTCTCCCCATACATTAGTCTTTACAGGACCTTTAAGCGGAGTGTTAAGAGGCCACGGTATGGTACTCGCCAGAGCACTCGTAAAGCCAATGTTCTGATACACCTTAGCATCGCCCTCACCAAGCACCTCAACCGCCTTGTTCATCGAACGCCAGAAGCCACTGTAGGGTACAAGTGAACTTGGGAACCTTTGTATGGTTCTTGTCAGGCCCTTCTCCTCAAGCAGGTTCACGATGTTCTCTGTGTAAGTAGACTCCATTAAGTTTATCCCTACAGCGTGACCAACACCGATCAGGATATCCGATATGTCTTCGTCCTTAGCTCCCTTGATTCTGTTTGCAGCTACTGCTACACTACCGAGAACAGTATTGAAAGGCTCCATTCGACGATAGCTGAACCACGTAGAGCCAAGCTTAACCGCCCAAGGAATCTTACCCTCACGATAGAAAGCATCTCTTCGTGCAGGATCCCGTGGAACTTCTCCTGTAAGTTTATCATCATCTACCATTCCGAGAAGCAGAAAGGCAAGCACCAATCCTTCAATCTGCTTAGCCGCTACCTCTACATTAGGTTGTCCCTTACGTTCACCGCCTCTATTTATTGCCTCATAGGCCAGGCCTACACCTGGAGTCATTTCGACTCCGCGCTTAAGGATATTAGAAACAGTGTTTATAAAGGGCACCACTATCCGTGCTCCAGGAATATTACGTCTTGTCTTCATCACCGCAAGTGTAATCTCTTCTGCTCTATCAGTAAAGGTTGTGTAACGTGCAAAGTCTGCAGCGCTCCTCATCATTTCCGGTGTAGGATTAGCAGCTGTTTTTTCGATGTATTCCTCAATCGTCAGCCCTTTCAAAACCGCAGGTGTCTGCATAGCTTTACGATATGCGAGTGCTCTGATTTGTGCTTCATAAGCTATTGTATTAGCAAACACATCAGCAGCTCTTAACGCTCGTGTAGGGAAACTAATATACGGAGCCATCTTCCTCAGTACAGCTGATGGTGATCGTTCGAAGGCTCTACTTGCAGCTTCCATTTCAATCTCAGCTTTTGTATCTGCCCTGAGAGGTGCTTCTCCTGTAGTAGCAACCTGCATAGCTGTCGTTGCTCCCTTACCAAAGCCGGCTTTAGCTCCACCAAGGAAGGGTATGATTTCTCCAAGGAAGTACTCCTGAGTTTTACCTGTGTAACCACTATATGCTTGGTCAAGACCACTCACAAGAGCACGATGTGGAACTTGAAAACCAGCCCATAAAGCATTATTAGCAAAGTTTACCAGATGCGTAGTCGGCCCACTCAAGATAGAGTTATAGTAGAAGCTATAGAAATAGTCACTCCATTTAGGTGTCTGGATACTGGCAAGGAACCTTTTGACTGCCATCGGGTCACCTCTGTTAACACCTTGCAGAGCCTCAAGTTCTTCGGGCCTAAGGTCTCGTTCGAGTTTCTGTAGCCCAAGGCCAAGAGCTCTATCAAGCATCCTACGAAGTACACCAAGCGAGGCACCTGCTGTATGCTTAGCTCGATCAAAGGAAGATACGATGTTCTCATAGTTCTCAAGACTTGCTTGTACATTAGACTCACTGGCCTGAGGATTTATAACCATATCAACCATACCTGATGTTGCCTGTTGTGCTACCATGCCAAAGGCCGTAAGCTCTGCCGCATTCAAGGCCAACCCTTTCTTAGCCTTAGCAACAAGAGCAGTCATTCGGTTAAGATTCTTAAGATACTTCTCTGCCTGTTTATCTACCTCTGTCCAAGTAGTCTTGTTCTTGACGTGATCAACCATCACCCTTTCTATAAGCATTTGCTCTGCAGGTGTGAGGTTAAGCTTTTCATACTTAACACTGTTCGGACACTTCTTAGCTTGGTACTCGAACTTACCCTCATCGAGTATCTTTTGTATCGAGATCTCTTTGCTTTTTAAGCTTGGCTTCTCGCTTTCCCGTGTAGCAGGGTTCTTAATCTTGTCTTGAATGATCTTAAGCTGTGCTCTTGTCATACGTTCACGAGCAGCAACCTGTGTCTCACGTTGAAACTGCATGTTCAGGTTTCCACGACCTGTGAAAGCTCCTTCTCTACCCTCAAGCATCCGAGCATTGATACGAGAAACAATATCTCCTTGTGTCTGATCGAGACCAACGGTTGCTTTGAACTCAGCATATAACAACCTAAGCCACTGTCCAAGTTTCTGCATTATCGTAGGACTGAGCTGTGTGCCTGCATAATACTCACCTATCGCATCACTC
>Ga0307928_10001026_pt1 | contig 20979 bp, 52 predicted proteins | sample AceLakmetagen232_FD_201815 | JGI IMG/M metagenome (GOLD analysis project Ga0307928, IMG submission 201815) | Saline water microbial communities from Ace Lake, Antarctica - #232 | ecosystem: Environmental > Aquatic > Non-marine Saline and Alkaline > Saline | place: Antarctica: Ace Lake... | reverse complement strand
AGGACGAGGGTATGTACAATTCCAAATTCAGCTACGGCCGAGTTGGGCGCGGCTCAAAGATAGAAAGCGTGTGTGCCGCTATCGCTAATGCAGTACTGGCAATCGACGAAGATGGGCCGTAACAAGCCCATTTTTCGCCGACATGTGGATTCGCCTAATATCTACTCTAGTATTTCTCCTAGATAGTTACTCGCTCGTTCCAAGAAGCAATAATTTCATCTACGGATTCCTGATTTATGTCTTCAAATTTTGCGTTCATGCCAGAAACACAAGACCAACCTTGCGTTGCGCCACACCAACATTCAACCTTTGCGTACCAAAACTCTCTGGGACAACGATGGTTGTCATCATGCTCGTGGAATTCAATCTTGGCCTCATCGCCACAAAACGGACACGGTTTCAGTTTTTCACTCATCGCACACCTCCTTATACGAGCGACTAATCAAGCCTAAGATCTGCTTATTCGCTATAGCCGCTCGATTTTGTTAGATCATACACTGGAAACTCTTGCGTGTCAACCAAGCCATAGGTGACAAATGTCCTATTGACATCTTATTCCAGTTGTGTATACTGTTCTTATATGGCTGGTGTGAGGTACGTTAACAATACCAAAGCATATAGCCGAGAGGCGCGCGCATTTGCAGCGAACTTTGAGTGTCGTGTAGCAAATGGTAGATGTTCGCTCTATCCGGCCAGCCATATAGTATTATATTCTAGGAGGCCTACAATGAAACGATGCCCGAAATGCGGCGAGAAGTATATATACACTATTAGGACTCACCTTTCCGACATTGATGATTTGCCTTATAAGATCGATTATGGATGTTCTATGTGCGGACATGAGTGGACTGAACGGCAGTGACAAATGTCCTGTTGACTTATTGTTCCAGGGGTGTATACTGTGGCTATCTGAAGGAGGAAACATGATAAATCGAACGATGGCGGATGAGATGTTCAGAGATTATCGCAATGCGCTGTTCAAAGCCTGTTCATTTATTGGCAACAGATTGGGTTCATGCCCGCACGATTTGCTCGGCATTGATCCTTTCGATAAGCCGTGTTCAGAAGTATGCAAACCAGATCAGCGGCTAGACGAATGTTGGGGTGCGTATTTTCTAGGTCTGGATAAGAAGGAGAAAGCGTAAACTATGAAAATAGAACGCTTGGAAGAGATAGTAGAACACGCCGCTGCAATAGTAAATAAGCTACCAACTACTCATCCAATGTTTCAATCAGCTCATACTCAGTGGTTTATGTTGGAGAAAGAACTAACGGAAGCAGAGAAGGAGGCACAATGTACGGATACCGCACAAGATATATGCTAACACACCCACATAAGATGATCCATCGCACATTCCGCGAGATACGATGGGCATGGCAACGAGTTGTTCGCGGATGGGATAATACGGTATGGTGGAGCCTTGACAGTTATCTTTGCCCTATTATTGTTCATACGCTAACAAAGCTAAAGAAAGACGGGAGCGGATACCCTTCTGACACTACTCTTGAAAAATGGGAAGAAGTGCTCGTAGAAATGATAGACGGGTTTAAGGCGGCACAAGAGATACAGAACGACACAGAATCATTCCCAAGTTGGAAAGAGAGGGATGCTGCATGGAAGAAGATACACGGCGATGATTCATGGATCTCATATGAAAAAGTTGGCGATGGGAAATTTAACGAGATGGTCACTCATCCAGACATGATACAAATTGAAGAGGATTTGGATTTCTGGAATCGCCGCAAAGAGGAATATGAATCAGCAATGGTGCGATATCGCCGAGGAATGGATCTATTCAAGGATAATTTCTTCAACTTGTGGGATTAGTAAAGGAGAACGACTTGACTGAGAGAATGTACTATATACAAGATGCAAGACAGGTTGTTGGAAATTGTGCTCTTTGGTGGTGTGTTGATGGGCATGGATACACATGCGACATAGAGAAGGCTGGTCAGTTCACGAAAGAGGAGGCCGACGAGCAGCACTCATGCAGGGACACAGACATTCCGTTTGCTGTTAAAGCAGTTCGAGAACATATCATTCATCACGTTAGAGTAGAACCACTGCAACGCATGAAAAGAGATGGTGCAAATAAATGAGGACAGCATTAGGCGTTGTGATGTTTGCTTTTTTCGTATCGTTTACAGCAGTAACTGACAACGGAGTGTATATTACTTTAGGGTTAATTGCGCTTGTTTGGTGTTTGTGTTCGCAGCAGACAAAACGTAGTGAATAGGACATTTGTCCAGACCAATTTCCATGTTTCTTCCATTAACACCCGCGTTGAAATACAGTAGGATGTAAATATCAAAAGGGAGTGATAGCAATGAATCGGGAAAATGAAGCGGCTGAGTTTAGCGATGGGTTTGATTCATTTGTATGTGATGGCGATACAATTAAAACCGAGGTTGACGGGATAACCTATGAGGCTCGCATTGTTTACGATTCAGATTCAGGAATAGACGATGACGATTGCCACAACAAAAATCAGTCGGTTACGGGCTGCAACGATGAGCAGTATATGAAACTAATGTGTGCCCGTGAATCATGGTTTGAAGATGAATGGTTCTATTGCGGCATTATTATCAAGGCGAGCAAGCTAGGTATCATAATTGACCACAATGCGGCTAGTCTTTGGGGTATTGAAGCTAACTATCCAGGCAGCGACAACTCTTATCTAACAGATGTTGCCAACGAACTGCTGTCAGAAGCCATTAAAGGGGCCACTAAGCGCCTTGACTATATGATTGCGGATCTACAACGATAAAGGAGAGCATAATGGGTGATCGAGCAAACGTAAGAGTAGATGGAGCCGGTTCAGTTTATCTCTACACGCATTGGAGCGGGTCAGAGTTGCCGGAAACACTGCAAAGGGCTTTGATGGCTGGAAGAAGTCGCTGGGATGATCCGGCTTACCTAGCAAGGATTATCTTCTGCGAGATGGTTAGTGGACAAGAACGAGAGACAACTAGTTTTGGTATCTCTGGGAATGTGGGTGATGGCGGCGACCGTGTTCTCATTGTCGATGCCCGTGGCGGCACAGTTACATTCCCTAACGAGGATACATTGACGTTTGAGGAATATATAAACATTGATGATCCTGTTTGGCGAGACTCGTAGAACAACAAACGCCCGTAGCTCAGTGGACAGAGCAGCGGTCTTCTAAACCGCTGGCCGAAGGTTCAAATCCTTCCGGGTGTATATGCAGTAAAAGGAGAATAAAATGGAATTACTTACTAAGCACCAGAAACTTCGACAAGAGATATTCGACTATTTTGGATATGTAGAAGATTGGCGGATATTGCCGATTAACGATACCAGGGAGTACTACTGGGTTCTCGATGGAGACGGACCTGGATGTGTTCGGTTTGCCGAAACAGAAGAACAACTTCTTAGTGATGGCGATTACTACGAGAACATTATCTATACACAGAGGCATTTGCCGCGATGGGTATATCGAGGAGAAGGCTACACAATGATTGTTGCTGACACAGAAACAGATGGCAATAAGCTTCTCCAGATATTCACAAACGCGAATGAAAGACAAGTTAAAGGAGAATAAAATGGGTCTAGACATGTATCTGTACAAAGACTACCACGTGAAGAATTGGGATCATATGAGTGATGCAGAAAAGCATACGATTGTAATCTTTGAAGGCAACAAGAAATCAAGTATTCCTACAGAGAAGATTTGCAACATTCGCACAGATGAGATGTATTGGCGAAAGGCAAACGCGATTCACGCATGGTTCGTTGATAACGTGCAAGAAGGCGTTGATGATTGTGGAGATTACTATGTGTCGGAAGATGATCTAAAAGAGCTACTTGACACAGTAACGAGGGTTCTCGACGACCATTCATTGTCAGCAGAGTTGTTGCCGCCTCAAAGCGGGTTCTTCTTCGGGAATACGGATTATGATGAGTATTACTTCGGAGAGTTGGAGCGCACTAAAGAAGAACTGGCTAAATTGCTTGAAATTGATGACAACGGAACATTCTACTATCATTCTAGTTGGTAAGATAGGGGGGGAGCATTATGAACGAAACAAGGCGAAAAACGTTCGTACATTTGAAAGAAGCATGGTATGGAGAAACATCACTAGGAAACAATGGAATCGTAGATTCTGTGCTTATCATGTTGCAGGATGAAGACGACGATGGATGCTTTTACGAGTTTGCTATAGACTGGAAACTATTGGGCGGCGACCTTTGCCCTGAGCTTAGCATGTTTAGTGATGCGTGGAAGGCGTTCGCTGAGTTTGGAGAACTATTCCATGAACTAGTACGACGACATAGGCAAGATCCAACACCGGAACAAATCTGTGGACTATTGGAAGAACTACACTATGAAAATGTTACGCCGACAAAATACCCGCATGATAGGAGCGACGATATGAAAATGGTAACTTACACTGGACATGATGAAGTATTAGTATGCCCGCTTGAGGAAGAACACAGAATGCTGGCTGAGTACTTTGAGCCTGATAACCGCAATCTTGATGAGTATGACCGTGATGTGTGTGCCTATGTTGTTCGTGTTGGGACTAGCCTTCGATCTGAAGTTACTGACTAGAATGTATTAAACTATGACACCTACATTTAGTCATCATTATGTAACATTCGGTGTCTGAACAGGCGTACTATACTAACTTTGCGGACAACAGTATTCGCAGAGAAACGTAGCTACCTTTGTATAGTTTTAGGAGGAAAAATGGAATCATGGGTATGCTTGAAAATGTGGAAACTAATCCTATCTGTGGTCATGTTGCTAGTAAGCGGCGCACTATCGCTTAGGGGAAACAAGGTAGCGACTAGTGGATCAATCGCCTTGCTAATCGCTGCATGGATGGTTATAATGATACCTACAATTGAAGGAGGTGGATGAAATGGATGTTACAATCGAAGACAAGCGCGAGGAAATACTTGGATTACTCAGTAAAGACTTTGATGGATACCCGCCGTTTGATATGGCAGTCGAGGACCCTGAAGAGACGCTAGAACAGGCGCTTGAATACCTAGACAATCTAAGAGAGTCAGGGCGGATCAACATGTTTGGTGCAGCTCCTTGGCTTGAGGAAGAGTTTAGCTTCCCGAAACAAGTAGCGAAAGGCGTGTTGGGATATTGGATGGAGCAATTCTAGGATGATTAATTGGACCCATATCTCAGTTGGAAGAGAAACCGGCTCATAACCGGTAGGTCCCAGGTTCGAGTCCTGGTGGGTCCACAGCATATGAGTTGGTTATTCTTTTTTTATTCCAGTCAGACGCCACCACGTTTCGCCTCTCATGATATACCCTATATTGGTGTCTGTTACACCATAACGTGCTGCGGCTTCTACCCTCGTCTCTTTTCCATCTGTGATTGATCTTACAATATCAAGAACGCCGTCTTCTGTCAATTTTGCAGCGTGGTGGTGGCTACCTGTTTTGTACATACCGCCAGTAGCCGCTTGTTCAGAATTTTCTTTTTGGGTGACATATCTCAGATTGGCTAACGAATTATTTGTCTTATTGCCGTCAATGTGATGTACGTGCCTTGCTGCCGCATCTTCACCAAGAAATGTGATAGCTACTAGCCTGTGGATAGAGAGGGTCTTTGGTATCTTCATTTTGTAAAGCGTCACTGTAAGATACCCCGTGTTCTGGAGAATTGGTTTGAGTATTCTTCCAGCATAAGACCTAGCCTGTGGGCTATCGACAGCTCTGCGCACTCTCCCTTCTGTGCTAATTTCATAAGCGCCAGCATAGCCAGGAATGGCGTCCCATCTCTCCTCTGCTACAGTATCAGTTATATTTTTAGTCATGCAAATATGCGCCTCCTATCATTTTCAGCTACAGTTATTATACGTTATTGTTGCGTAATTGTCAAGGAGACAAATGTCCTATTGACAAAAGCAGTGCGGCAACATATAATGGCTATAACTAAGAACGGCGAAAGCCAAAGGACGGTACATTAAGATGGAGTCAAAGGCAGTTCTCTCGATCTACATACCAAAGCGAAAGTTGGAAGCAAATCCGGTCGGGCGTCTTATCGCGTTAAGTGAAAAGAAGGACCGCTCTATCAACTATCTGGTGGTAGAGGCGATTCTAGCCTATTTAGAGGCAAACGAATAATGCAGGCAAGGAGCTACTAATGGGTCTATTTACACTTGGCGTACTGGTATTTGCGCTGTTTTGGTGTCTTAACGAGATGTAAAGGAGCTAACATGAAGAAAGTGGGATTTGAGATTGTCAATGCTGTTGTAGCTAATTCTTTTCATGGGCGAGATATTCCCAACGGCACTGTGTTTACGGCAGTACAGCAAGGGTGTGTAGTAATGTGCGTTAAGAGCTATAATGGAGATCGTATATCAATCGTTCACTCTAATGGACACAATAGCGGCGACTCCTATATTAGCTGCAAGGATACTGCATCCTTCGATAACTACAGAGTAGTAAACAAAATCACAGTTGAGGTATAGCATGTACGAAGAATGCAGAAAAGACACTAGGATAGTAAACGCAGCAAAAGACGCATATAACGCCCTGGATTCACTTAACTTACACCATGTACTCGTAGAATGGTATGAAGTAGTGCGCCTAGCTATTGGTGCTTACGCTTCAGATCACGGCCTTGGACTTGATTGGATTGAAGGCCATCCGCTACACATAGTAATGTTGCATAAGATAAGTGAATTGATGGGATTGGAGTTTCGCGAGAATGCAAACGCTGACATTGATAACGCCTACGATTGGGCATCTTCGCTGATAAAAGAACATGAATAACCATCTCCACCTCCTTGAACTAGGGCCATCTGTTATGAGCTGGTGGTCCCGCTCCTTTTATTCAAAACACCTGAAAGGGCTTGACAACGAGCGTAAAATACGTATACTTAGATCGTTAAGCAGAGGAGGGCGGAAATGCAACACACACAAATACCTTGGGAATGGGTAAACGGAGAATGTGATGAAATAGAAAGCGTCCAGATGCTAAAGGGTGCTACTGGCTGGATACTATACCATCATGCCGCTTGGCCTGTATCCGATGACGACAAAAGGTTTATCGTAAATGCTTGCAATTCATACGAAGAGCTATCAGATTTCATCTGTTCCATAGGTGATAGCAAGTCGGCAGACGAGATGCAGGATTTTGTTGTTAACAACTGGGATAAGATCGAGGGCCTTCTATCCTGATAAACATTTAGTGCAAACAGTTGAAACATACATAACGACGGTGTTTGAATCCTAATTGCGAAGTTAAAAAGAGTAACCCCAATAGAGTATACAATAGGAAAGGGGAGGATAGAATGGACAGCAGAGACTTTGCAGAACTAGTAACAAAGGCATACGACGAATATGACGAAGGTGAGGCTACCTTAAACGACTTTGAGAACGCAATCCGTGATCTAGTAGCAAACTTTATAGAAGGGGCTTACAATGGATAATGACTGGACGAAGACAATCGAGGGATTGAGAAAAGAGAATGATGAGATGGCAATACTGTTAAAATATGCACTTGCTGACCTTGAGGGCATCATGCCGGATTACGAACGATCACACCCAGGATGGACTACGATTGAAGAAATACGGGCACTGCTTAACCCGAACGATAACACTTGAAACGTATGAAAGTGAGAAACGGCGTAAAACCCTAATTGAGGGTTAAGGAAGTGAACAATGAGTAAAGAAACCACGGAATTGAATCGACTATATAGGGTGGAAGAGAAGTATAACAGGCTAAAAGCGGCTGTAGATAAGTACATAGGATGGGCTGGATGCCATGCTTGTAGCTCCAATAAAACAGGCAACAACCCGGAAGCGTGCAAGGACTGCGAGATTAAAGAGTTTGAGGCGGCTATGTCGGATGATGAGTAAATAGTTGAAACGCGTAAAGTGGAAAACGACATAAAACCCTAACTGAAGCCCTTAAAAAGATATAAGGTAAGATAGGTAGAAGAAGGAATAGAATGAGTAAAGAGGGATACAAACGCTTGTGTAACCGCATAAGGAACTCAAGACTGTACTATCTGTTGTACTACAAACACACCAAGAAACACAAACAGGAACTAAAAGACACAACTAATAGGGTATACGATAGATTCCTAGACGTTATGGGGCGTAGACATCCACAGGATAAGCGGTAACCTGTCTATCTGTTATATAACAGGTATAACAGTTGCTTGCTAAGGCCCAATAGTAAGCCGTTCAATGCTGATTTGATGTCAATCGAAAGATAAAAAGGGGTGGATGTAGAGTTTCTCCCATGTTTACGCCCATTCCACCAACCATAATCATACAAAGACCATCCATAAATAGCCAAGACTTAACAAAGACCAACATTCCACCTTAGTTTACGCTTATTCGTGTGTTACTTTGGCCGTGTTGGGTGAGTTATCCTATAATACCCTTACCCACACGGGGCTCAAAGTACACCCCATTTTACCCGATTTGCACTGATTCACCCAAATCAATATTTGCCTACCAGTCTACGTTTCCGACGATTCAACTATATTCATGTATTAATTTTCATTAACGAATAGGAATATTCATTTTCTCAGAAACCCCTATTTAAGCAAGAAAATGCCATTCTGTGTCCGTGTGGCGTAAACCGGCCATGTATTAATTGTTAGGTGGCAACTATCTTATAGGTGACATTTGTCCTCTTGACATTCTCTTACGAACGGATATACTTGTGGTGACTAAAAGGAGCGTGATCGGTATGAATGTGGTAAAGCGCAGTGAGTATTGTAATGGTGTTTCTGGTGAGGTTAAGGTTGATTCTATTTTGTTGCCAGATATTCCCAAGGGAACTGTATTTAAGGCTAAGATTGGATATGCTTCTCGCTTAGAGCATGTGTGGGTTAAGACTGCCAATAATGCTATTTGTGTTGGCATCCCTGGCGAAGCTGTCCGTGTTGGCGATGGTCCGTATTTAGTTGATCGTCTGGCTAGTACTAGAGTCTACGATTACAAAGTCCTTAACGCTACACTAGTGATTGAAGGAGAATAACATGGATGTACTGAAGAGAAGTGAGTTTTGTGGTGTTGTTACGAGATTGCATAATATTAAGAGTGGTACTGTGTTCTCTGGTTTTGTAGACACCTATGAAACATCATATATATGGATGCGTACTAATGTAGGTATTGTGCGTGTTGGCAATAAAGGCGGTATGGGAGCTGGATATTGCCCTCCTAATATAGACTCAGATTGCATTGTAAAGGATTACGAGGTTCTTAACGCCACTCTAGTTATAGATGATTAAGGGTTTTGTGTTTTTCGGTGTATTCTAAAGGAAAAAGGAGTATGATATGAAGGTAGTTCGTAAAGGTAAGTGTGGACCTAAGTCAGTAGAGAAGAGAGCCAGCGATATCGCAATTGATACTGTGTTTTCTGGCGATCCTAGGCCATTTGAAGGCGATCCATACGGGAGCGGTGTGTTTCTTAGGTGTCTTAATGGGTTTATTCGGCTTTCGTATGATATTGGGCCGAATAAGATCATAAGCGCCTTTCTTTTCTCTGGATCATGGATTGTAGAAGACTATAAGGAACTTAACGCCTATCTGTGTATTGAAGAGTGATTTGTGTTTTTCGTGGTGTTTGAAAGGATCTAGTGTAAGGAGTTAGATATGAGTATGGCGAGCAGTTTCTACGCTGACTATGCAAACAATGTGAAGAATGCATGGGTTGTAATGCTTAAAGAGGCGTTAGCTGCCGGTGATACGAAACGAGTGGTGGCTATAGTCGCAGAGATTGGTAAATTCAACTTCTCGGAGTAGCTAATCGAGCAAAAGGAGTAACATGAAACTCAACATAGTAGACAAAGGTCATAGTAATGTAATGAATGGTGCTGATATTCCAGATGGTACGGTGTTTACGTCTACATGGGATGGTAATGCTGGGTTGTATATTAAGGGCGGAACTGACTATGGCAGAACGCCTTCAGTTACCATTATTAGTTCGCCCGTGCATCCTCCCGGATGTGCTTATAGTTTTCCTGAGCATATGAACTTCCCCGACTATAAGGTTGTTGAGGAACTAACAGCAGTAGTTAAGTAGAAGGAGTTCTAAAGATTTCAGTTATGGTGAAGTTTGTTTTCGCCGGTGTGTTTGAAAGGATTAAGTAGAAGGAGCGTGTATAATGTGCGAGAAAAGCAATGAATACTGGCATTGTATAATTGGACCTACTAAAAGAGCCAATCTTCCCTGGGGCGCTGACTATCCGCTTAGGCAAGCCGTAGAACAAGCGTTTGCAGATGTTGTAGGTGATTTTGCCGAACATGCTTGGACTGGTTGGGGTTGCTCTGATTATGTTAGGGAGGCAATACAATACGCTAGTTTTCATCCGCAAGAGATACATGCCTTGATAGCTAAGAGAAACAGTAAATTACGCTGATTCGCCTTGATATTCGCCTTTGGCTGGATTCGCTAATTCGCCCTTGGTTTCGCCCTTGGTTTCGCCTTAGTATTTGCCTCCTATTTCGCCCTTGGTTTCGCCTTTGGCTGTACTTTCGCCTTAGTATTCGCCTCCTATTTCGCCTTTGATTTCGGCCAGACTTTATACGTTTCAAGTTGATATGCTAGAATATGGGAGAATATTCAAATTACCTGAAAGGGTTTGACAAACTGACGCAGATAGCCATAATGGAGGTATTGGAGGCGGTAAAGATGGCAAATGCATACAGTATAGCAAGGGAATCACAGAAAGGTTGCGCGGATGATGTTTTACGGGCTATTGTCCACGGCATCACAACACAGGACGAGAAGCAAGCCGCCAAAGACGAGCTAGAACTTCGGAGAACTGCTAAGGCTATGGAAGGCATTAGGATTATCCCAATTATTCAAAAACCCTGAAAATCTCCAAAATACTTGACAAGCAATAGACAATAGGTGTACAGTTCGATATTAAGCAATCGGGAGGTTGTGAAGATGAAAACATCAAACGAGTTCGGAAAGCACAACACGACAGAATGCGAAACAAGTTTCAGTGTATTCGGCGCAAACGCTGAACGCTACTCGATAACATTCCCTAATGGATACGGGGCAAGCATTATCAGGAACGCTCACAGTTACGGGGGAAATGAAGGATTGTTTGAAGTCGCAGTAATCGGAAAGGATAACGCTTTGTGCTATGATACCCCAATAACTAGCGATGTCGAAGGGTATCTAACACGGGAAGAAGTGGCCGCTATGCTTGCAAAGATAGAAGGCCTTGGGAGGTTGTGGACATGAAAGATACAGTCACGTTTAGCGATTTCTGCGACAGGTTCCGAGATATGGGAAGAAATGATAGCTTCACCTATGCCGGAAAGCGTGCTTTGTTCGATTACCTGGAAGAGCTTGAAGACGGTTGTGATATGGAGATCGAACTCGATGTTGTTGGCTTGGATTGCGAATACAGCGAACACGATACAGCCTTGGAAGCTGCTATTGAATACGGATATGAACCGGAGTTGCTCGAATACCTATCAAACAGCATGGAATCACTTGAAATGACAATAGAACAGGCTAGAAGCGCATCGCATCAAGGTAAATGTGATGATGATGTGGAAGAGTTGATAGACAATCCAAGCATTAAGAAGCAACTCGACGCAATCGGAGCGGATGAAATACGGGGCGATCTAAAAGAGATGGGAGCCTGGAACGATGAGGAATTAGCAAATGACGCAGAAAACCGTTTGCGCTTTGTCTGGATTGCTGCCGGTCATATAGCTGAAGACTACGATGAGGACGAGGCCCAGGAAAAGGCTGCTGAGTGGTTAAGTGATAACACTCAGGTTATCCGAGTAGGGCAATATGGCGTTATCATCGCAGGGTTTTAATGAACTCAACGAAACGTTCCTGTAAATACTTTGAAACATGTGGAAACAATGAAAACTGCCTAAACTGTACCGGATACGAGAGGAAGAGCAAGCGGGACAGAGTAGGGCAGGTATTGAGGCACAAAGCAAGGCAGGGTAGGCCGTATAAGCGGGAAGGGAGGCTAACGCGATGGAATCCATCCTAGAAAAGTACAAAAGGCTAACGCTTAAATCGAAGTTGGGAATACTTATCATCGGGGCTTATGATTTAGGAGATTGTCCGAGCGCGTATGATCCGAGTATATATACGCCGGTATCCGACCAAAAGGAGATAGAAGAACTTGGCTTAAGATAATAACGCCCAACCTCCCATGATCGCCCCTAGTGTAATGCTGGGGGCTTTCTTGTTTCGCCTTGGATTACGCCTAGTGTTATTCACCCACACTTTCGCTTATTCGCCTGTGATTTTGGCTGATACTATGGATGATGGCTGGTTTGGGGTGGTGATGCTTGGATATGCTATGATATGTGGGAAAAGGGGTCGGGGATTGGTTCGAGCTGGTAATCGTGTAGAAAAACCGATTGCAGTTGCCCTTGACGTTCGAGCGACAAAAAACGTAAACTGGGAACGTAGGGAAGGAGAATGATAGAATGTACAAAGAAAAGGTGCTCGGACGGTTAGCGGTTGCCTATGATAGCGAATCAATGAGGTTGCCAAGGTTAACGGTTGCGGACGGTTGGACGGTTGTTGCTGGTCCGGTTGTAGTTGATTGGTTGCGCAAGTTGAAACGTCCCGTGTGCTACGATTACGACTTCTTCGTGTATAACCGCAACCGATTTACCGTGTTTGACGCAATGAGGGAATCAGGGCATCTTGTGGACGGTATACGGTTCGAGGTTGTTGCCCGTCTTATCGTCAAGGTTGCGAACTGGCTCAGGATCAAGCAAGATAGATAAAACAGCACCAAGGGAGATGGTAAGAGATGGAAAGAAAACCATGCACCAAGTGTAAAGGAACTGGCGAACGAATCAGCAAAGCCTTTGTATCAGTAGAAGGCGAGCAGTATCCAGAAAGGATATACAAATGCGCTTTCTGTGATGGATCAGGATACTTCTGGCCTATCAATCCAGAAGAGATCCTTTCTGCAATCGTCAACAAACGCACAAAGAAGCTCAGAAGTACAAAGCCTACCATCGGTGGGGATCGAGCATACTATGTCTGGAGGCTTGCTCGGTTCAATGGCGGGGTGGATGTTTGCTTGCCGATTACAGCAGAGATGCTAGTAGATGGAGATCCTTTCAAGGATGAGCTGTATATGATGTCCGAAGCTGTCGCACGTCAAGCCTTTGGAACTACAATGGGTGCTGCAAACGCATGGTCGAGGGTACTATGACGAAGAAACTATATCAGGAAATAGCAAGTATGCTCTCTGCTCGTGAGAATTGCGTCAAGGATACTATGACAGAGAAGTGGTTTGAGCGCCATAGCAAGCGCTTAGAGTTCATCCAGGATAACTGTTTGCCTAGTGGCTCCGGCATTGACTCAGGTTGTGAGATTGATCTCGCGAGATCGAAACCTGAGCGCATTGTGATCTCGCTAGGATACCATCATATGAACGAAGGTGGATACTATGATGGATGGACCTACCATGATGTTGTAATAACTCCCTCTTTACAGTTTGGATACAATCTGAGGATAACTGGCAGAGATCGAAACGACATCAAAAACTATTTGTACGACATCCTTGCAAGCGCTTTGGATGGTGACTTCTCTGAGTATCTGGATAACCTTATGATTGACTTCTACGGAGGGGAATAATGAGAAAACTAACAATCAAACAATTATCAGAGCTGCGCAGCATGAGCAGAATCCCTACCATCCTCGAACTGAACAGGGTACGCCAGGAATGGAAGAAACAGGAACTCCCAGAGCACGTCAATTCGAGATTCTATGACATCGAGTACCCTCGATTTGATTGTATGCTGCGCGAGCTGATAGCAGGGAGGGAATGATGCCTACAGCTCACTACAGAGTGTCTAGCAAACAGCGAACCGTAGACGGAGTGACAGGATATATCGGAAGAGTCCACTATTACGAACCATTCAAAATAACATGGCCAGGTGATCGACATGATTCAGTCTATAAGCGAGCATTGTATTCCGAGTACACGAGCATTCCTAGGCTGACAGCCAAAGATGCCCAAGACGACGCTATCATAATCGGAAGAGAAGCTACAGGAAGGCAGCCAGATAACTAGAAGTACCATCTCCAAGGGGTCCAGACTGAGACTAGTTTGGACCCTTTTCCCTTGTCAATTTGAGCTAATCCGGCAACTATCACAGCTCGAAGCAACGTATACAGCATAACTTCCAGCCGTCACCACCATTCTATCCCATAACCTCAGGAAGTTTACAGTGTAGAGTAGGTCAGGGGATGCGGTGTCGTAGAATGTATTAGAAGGTACTGTCTTTAATTAGCCCATGAATAGGCCTGAACAACGTGGGCCCCTGGGTAATGTAAATATTCAAACTTTTCATTAGTCATAATTAACCCACCGCAAAAAATATATCATTTCCTACACGCCTTACCATAATTATACTATCCACGCATGACCGTTCTTGCAGTGATACTCTATCCTCACAACGCTCACAAGTAATCATCGTCCTTATCCATTATCCTTAGTGCTTCTGTGGCTGTCTGTCTAATTTCAGTTAATACTTTTTCAGTTATGCACCCCTCTGCTCTATCGATTATATCTGTAATTAGCCATATCTTTGTGTGTATATCGTCAAAGTCATCTCCATCCATTGTTACTGTATCTTGTCTTTGCATGTTCCTCCCCTTCCCTCTCTGTATACGTCTTGCTTATTTATTTATTTCGTTTTTCGCCGCACTTTCAAGCGTTTCTATTGTCTGCGCCATATTCTCTTCAATCATCATATCGTTCACGATCTTATATGCCTCTTTCAGGCCGATGTTCATCATTTCGCCAGAGGTTTTGTTGATGCCACTATCGTTCAAGACGATCTGCCTTGTAAATGCTTCCATAATATCTCGCATTGTATTACGACGTATGCGCTCTTTGTTTAATTCCATTATATCTCCTTTAGCTATTTACGCAATCCCCTCAATATCCATCCGCCAACTTTTACCATTGCCTCATCCACCCAATTAGGCCCGCAGTTAGCTTCTGCTAGCGCAACTGCTATCATAAATACTGTCGCTATTGAGAACATTGCCCATTTCATGTTGTTTCCTTTTGTGTCATCAACAGGCCCAATAAGGATGTACTATGTAATACCATACAAATCCCACCAACATTGCCAACGCCACTAGCCATACTACTATATTCGCTATTATCAGCGGCCATTTCCATGTATACAAATCTATCATTTGTTGTCTCCTTACTAGTCATATGCTTTCATGTTACTCTATGTTACTGCTTTTGTGTTTTTCGCCGACTTTATATGTTTGCACTATGTCCCCTTTAGCTTCTCTTCCAACACATCTATATAGTCTTCTCTAGCATCAATCATATCTACTAGTTGGCGTTCTTTGTCTTCTAATTCATATATTTTGTTTTCCTGGGTTGTTATTGTAGATTCCATTGTTTCGAGTTCTTTTTCAGCTGCTTCTGCAACGCCGACCCACTCATATTCTTCTCTTGCTATTTCTATACACTCTTTGATTGTGTCAGTTTTCATGTAGTTCTCCTCTACCTATAGATCGTCCATCCACGAATCGTAGCAGCCATCACATATCCAATGCCCAGTGTGATCGTCGTATACCTCAGCAGCAAACGGATTTACTCTAAATAATACGTCGTCGCTAAGTCCGCAGTATTCGCACACGTTATCCAGCAAATTTACCATCGCCCAACCATTACATCCTTTTTCGCCACAGTCGCAAGGAATAGCTCCCTGGCCTTGTTCGTGCAACCATTCTACGGTTACTCCTGATCTATCTGCGTATCCTTTCTCGAATTCGTCTTTTTCCATTGTTCCTCCCTATAGTTTCTCGCCCAACTCAAGATCGTAGATGTATCCATCGCTATGCGCCACCCATTGCGTAACGGCCAATGCCTTTGAGTTGAATAGGTGTATAGATGTAAGTTTTCCGTTTCTGCAAACATATGCATACCTACCTTCCCCAGAAATTTCGTAAGCAGTGCCTTTTGTTAGCTTCTTAGCCTCTTCTATGTAGTTCATTATGTATTTTGTGTTTCTCCCTCACTCTTCGCTATACCAAATCCCGCTAGGATTAAACGCCTTATTTCCACAAGTCGGGCATTTCTTCTCAAGCGCAATATACACAAGTTCGTAGGTTGGTTTATTCATAACGCCAATTCCAACTTCGCAACAGTGGCAATACTTCATTGTGTTGCCTTCAATATCGTTCGCTTTCGTAATTCGCTTAATCCTATCCTTAATCACTTCTTCGTGTTCGGAGCTGAACCATTCGTATATGCCTGTCATACCTACATAGTGAAAGTATGGCGGTTTCCTCTCGTCCAACATGTCAATTAAATTCATTCTTACCGCTTTCCTCCGTCGTATTCCACTGCTAGTCCTTTTTCTACCATTTCGTTGTTGATTGATTTTTCGTCGATGAATATCTCTGCTAGGTATCTTCCGTACTTTCCTTTCTTGTCCTTATGAGTGCGTATCATTACTTCCTTGCCTTCTATTCTGTCTTGCAGCCATTCTTTAGCAATCATGCCTTCTTTATACTCTTCTGAGTCTTTTTTTACTCCATACGTTTCCTTCGTGTTGATACCGAACAGCCTGCATCGCTCTGTGATATATACATTACAACCGAGCGAAATTTCTGCATCCACGGTATCTCCATCTATACATTTCGTGATTCTGGCCAAATATACAAATCGTTCCATATTATTTTCCTCTCCTGTTGCTATGTATACACTCATAACATATATGCCGTCTTTTCAATCCTTTGAATGTTTTCTTACACACCCTGCATAAGTTTATATGATGTCCTGTTTTGTGTTTAAAATCATGTACCCAATCTCTATTATGTTTTTCGCCGCCTTTCATTATTCTCCATTGTTTTCTTTAATCCACTTTTCCGCTTCTTTTCCGCGCAATACAGTTTTGTCCTCAAACATCACGTAAGGGAAATATCTTGGATCTTTTACGCCGTGACCGCAACACGCATTAATAATTCCGGGCAAGTTTGCTATACATGCATCGTGCCCTTCCGCTGTTGGCATCCTTCCACATCTGGGGCACTTTCCCGGAGGTGAGGTTTCGTCAAAGACAAGCGATAGATCATATGCATATACCCACTCGTCTATATCCTCGTCGAATCTTATCTTTCGCCCTCCGCCGGCATATCCGTATGCGCCCAATTTCATATTATCTCCCTTTGCTAATGCGGCTGGCCAGATTACCCGCAGTCTCGTACCTGCGGAACCACCGTTACAGTCGGTACTGGCTGGGACATCGATCTTCGGCGAGCGCGATGTATAGGGTCGCGTGTCTCCCGCCTGCACTGTTTTTTCCACCTATGCCTATACGCGCAGCCACATAATGATTATACTACAACTGTTCGATAAAGTCAAGCGTTTCATTTAATGTCTCTCCCGCGAACAAAAGCGATAACAATAAGCACTGCAATAACAAACACTCCCCAACACTGTAGATTACTCATATTTATAGTCCTCTACGTCGCCATTGTTCTTTTCTATCAATCCCGGTAGAGTGTCTTTTTCAAATCTAGTTTCAGCGTGCGCCTTTTCTTCTATCGCGAGTTTTTCCTTACAAACTCGCAAATTTAGAGCAAGGTCCTCGATAAGATCACGAACGCCGTCTTCTTTTACGTCGTCCATAAAGTATCCAAGCCATCGCTTTTTGTGCTTTAACGCACGCTTTAATGCTATTCTATCGTACTCAAGCGGCAAAACACATTTTAGATCTATAAACAATCCAGGCTCGTTATCTTCCATCATTCCTCCAAACTAATCAACTTAATCAAAACGTTCAGTTCGTCGCACTTTTCATCAAACGTAGAGTTAAGAACTTCACCAAAATAAGCCTCGTCATCTATTTCTATAAAGACGTTACCGCCGACCGCTGCGTGAGATTCAGCGTTATCAATTTCGGCGAAACAATCCATAGAAACGCCAAGAGTTTCGCATCCTTCGTAAATATTATCCGTGAACTCAAAATGATTAATCGTGCCGATTTCGTTCAAATTAACTATTCCCATTTGTTCCTCCCTAATATTTAAATCGCTAACCGCACACGCGGCTACAACAATCATTATACACCAATGTCACCGAAAAGTCAAGGACATTCGTCACTTCTTCTGCGGACTTGTAATGCCTCTCAGATAGCCAGAATGCGGATGAGTGTACTTTAACTCTACAGTTTCGCGACCGTCAAACTCATCAATGATCTTAGCCACGGCATTAACTACTCGCTTTGATGTTAGATCAACTTCACGCTCCTCGCAACGTGCAATGTAGTCGAGTATTTTATAAGATAGCTTAACATTCTTATCGGCAGTGTTCGGCATGATCTCCCCTTAATCAGTAATCTCTTTCTCTAGAATTAGTTCGAGTTTGCCAGAAACAACAAACTTCCGTGTGGTTTCCTTTGCGCCAACAAAATCTGGATAATCATCTTCGTCTAGATCGACGATTTTAATAAAATGACCATCCTCCCCCCGTGCATATCCGCGTAATTCTATTTGAGATAGTTCTTTGACATCTAGTATGACTTTGAATAGGTCCTTTACATCCACTCCGTTGTTGGTCGCGCAAACATCACCAAGATCCCCAGGAATGTTTACAATGTCAAGTGTAACTTTGTCGCCTTTGATTAGTTGATTCATTTAATCCTCCTATTACGTATTTAAATAAGCGTGCAAAGCCCAAAAGCTAGAAAACAACAAAGATAATATATATGCGTACAAAGGAAGTCCGAAAATGATAGATGAAACAAAAGCAGCTAGCCCCGCAAAATATCCAAGCTTTTCATACCAGCTAAAGTATTTTAAGCTCATTCCTCCTCCTCTTTGGGTTCTTCTATAAACCTTGGCGGCAATCCGGCTTTTTCACGGATAGCGTCCTCGATTCTGTCAGACAATTCAGGATCTTCTTCAATCGCCTTCGTAGTCTTGACCATGCCTTGCCCTATGTTTTCTTCGCCAAAAGCGAACCAAGAGCCTCCTTGTGTTATTACTCCAACCTGTTTCCCAGCGTTAACCAGATCGTGGGAACGGACTATCCCGCGACCATAAATAATATCCAGTTCGGCTTTTTTGTACGGCGACGCAATCTTGTTCTTAACGATCTCTGCCGTTATGTGTCCGCCAATTCGGTTGTCTCCATCTTCAATTTTTCCATGATTCCACATTTTAATTCTTACGCTGGTATAGTATTTTAAGGCCCGGCCTCCAGAAGTTACGGATCGAGGGCCGAACCCTCCGCCGCCGATAGCGCTGCGTAATTGATTTGTAAAGACAACTATTGTATTAGATTTGGCTATAGCCCCAGACAACATCCTGCACGCTTGGCTCATCAATCTTGCTTGGAGGCCCACGTGAGCGTCCCCAATTTCTCCTGATAACTCGGCCCTGCTCGTAAGTGCAGCAACAGAGTCAATTATAACTATGCCAATATCCCCGCCGCGAATTAGTTGTTCGGCTATTTCGAGTGCTTCCTCCCCGCTTGAAGGTTGGCATATCAACATATCTTCCAAACTAACACCAAGTACTTTACTATATTCAGCATCTAATGAATGCTCAGTGTCGATATATGCAGCCGTCATTCCACGCTTTTGTGCTTCCGCCACAGCGTGCAAGCAGAGGCTTGTATTGTGCGATAGTATTCCGTTAGCAATAAAACTGTGTGTCTCTGGAACTACAACATCAAAAGTAGGTTGTCGGCCAGCGCTCGTTACATCTACAACCTCTTCGTACGTATATTCACTGTCTAATAGATGCTCGAAATATTGAACGATCATCTCGCTTGTGCGCGGCAACAATCCTTCTCTTTTGCGTGCCCAATCGATTATTTTTGCCAACCTTTGTTTTGAACACTCTAAGTTAGTTTTTTGTGCTATCAAATCTCCAGCTATCTCTCTAAATTCTCTGTTGCCTCCGCAGTCATCGCGCAATGTACGTACAAGATCAAATATATTTGGTATGTTTTCAGACCTTGGATCGTAAGATGATTTCCTGAAGTTAGCGTCAACCTGCCGTTGGCGTCTATCAGACCTAAATCCGATACGATCTAAAAATCTATGCGTAGATGCAGAACTTACAAGCACAGTCCAGTATGTATGATCGTATCCGATTGCCCACTTCGGAGAGATCGACGCAGATATACCAAACCCGTACAATAATAGTTGCACTTCCCTAGCGAGAACCTCCGACGAGGACGAGTAGCTAACCGATGAATTTTTCTCCATACAACTATCCCCGTCGAATAGAGCTGATAAAAATGCTCTCTGTACTTTTGCTCCACCTGCCCTTACGCAGTAAGGAATAGACTTATAGTGCGCTGTTACATAATCTAGCCCGTATCGTTCATACATTTCTGTGCGTATTTTTTTACTGTAAACCTTATGCTCTTTATTATTATAATGTCTAACTTCAGCGCCAAAAAGATTCTCCATAAGTTCTGTGTATTCATTTGTTACTTGTGGATCATACTTTGTGAACCCAATAGAATTCTTGTCAGCTATATATCCCTCTGCAACTAGATGCCCTAATAGAACCGCCTCGTCGGTGCTAATATTAGCCGTAGATTCAGACGCCCCAAACAGAGCCGAGACAACCATATCTCCTACACTAATCTCACCAACCTTACGCCATACTATAAACCCAGAGGAATCTATTACTCGTAGCGGATGATTTTGAGTTGTTGTAATGACTCTGCCAGAACGCAATTTCACTCTGAATACAGGGCGGCGTCCATTATGCGTTATTGCAGAAACTTTCTCTAAAGACGCAGACTCGTTTACTATTGACAAGCCGCGATCAGCAATATCTGTTGTCCTAGTTACACACGTTGCCGGTTCGCCAAGTCTATCGAAAACCTCCGCGATAGTTTCAAGGCCCATATCAGTCCATATATAAGTGTCGGCAGTTAGACATTTCCCGCACGCCTCGTTGCCGAATATTTCGATAATTCGTCCTTTTGGAAAGCCCCCTGCGCCCAATGCAATATCAA
>Ga0307928_10001024_pt1 | contig 20991 bp, 14 predicted proteins | sample AceLakmetagen232_FD_201815 | JGI IMG/M metagenome (GOLD analysis project Ga0307928, IMG submission 201815) | Saline water microbial communities from Ace Lake, Antarctica - #232 | ecosystem: Environmental > Aquatic > Non-marine Saline and Alkaline > Saline | place: Antarctica: Ace Lake... | reverse complement strand
TTATCTGTGATTCGCTTTTGGAAAGAAATGATAAAGTAAAAATAGTAGAAATTGGGGATTCTCATATTACTGGAAATTGGGATGAAAGTGATAAAGATGATGCCGATAGAGTCATATTAGATTATTCTATTAATATGGAATATCTCTATGATGCAGAAAAAGAATCACTTAAATTTAATTTAATTTTTCATGGAGAACATATAGATATTAGTGTTGATGGTTGGTACGACCCGGGACATTGGAGTGGTACAATGGCTGATTCAAGTGAACCATCTGGTGAGGCTTGGTTTGATGGTTTTGAGTGGACTGATATCGATGTTACTTTATATACAATGGCTGGTGATGATATTCAATTCACAGCCTTTGAAAACGCACCACCAAAGATTCAAATATTATTCATAAGAGAATATGTTCAAAACTTTATAGAAAGCGAGACTCTGGAACTCAGAACACAGGAAGTGAAAGATAAGGTTCAGAACACACCATATTGTTAAAATGACAGAAGAAAAACAAATAATATTAGATAAAATTAACCTGTTAATTAATAAAAGAACTGCTGAATTACTTAAAAAATTGAGAAATATTCAAGATGTTGATGCAATGATAAAAGAAAAAGTAAATTAATTACCATTTTCTTATTCTGCAATGAGATTTAGGACTTCTGACTTTTGCTGGCATGTAGCAACCACACAATACACACATATTTCTTTGGGTTAAATTATTACACCCAACACAAATTACTATTCGTTTTTTCGCTTTTTCTTCAACGGCTGGATTTTGAAATGTGAAATTCTTCCAACCCTCATAGATTTCGGATAATCTACTCATAATAATTAATTTACAAAATAACCCCATTCTAAAATAGAGTTTCCTTCATTATATAAGTTTCGTGCTGGAACGGTCTTGGTAAGTATTGTGTATTGACCGTCTATATTGGATTCTGCATGTCGTTTAGCGTATTCAGGACTAATTGTAACCCAATCACCATTATTTATTTCTAATCCTTTATCAGTTAAAGGAACGGCACGATATGTTTCAATTGGTTTATCGGGTTGGTTTCGAGCAGCTTGGATGATTGTAATTGCTTGAGCATCAATATTACCACCTAGATGTTTATAACGTCTTGCTGCATCAGCAGCGTAAATATCATCAGGAAATAATACTGTCATGTCATGCAGTGGCGCATCATTAGAACCGGGTGCTTTATGCCACATCCGATAGTCTTCTTCATTTAAAAACCGATTAATTTCATCAGTAATTATTTCAACTACGTTTTCCATATTACCTATTAATTATTCTTCCACCTTTACTTACTAACAGATTCTTTGTTGTATCGTTTTTGGCTTCCATTAATGCGTTATGAAGGACTTCTGGTGAAGTAAATGCTCTGTCATAAACCCTGAGTTTCTGTATTCCACCAATGAAACCTGAATCAAAATTTTGTTCGATTGTCAGGTCAAATTTTCTTTCATCCTGTACCAGAATATCGGCAGCAGTATACTCAAAATCTTTAACGTAAATCGTACTACCAGTAATAAGTTCACTACTTGATTCAATTAATAAACCCAGATATATGAAATTCTGACCCGTATTATCAGGTGTTCTGAAAACGGTTTCTACTGGTAACCAAGTATTATTTCCAGTCGAATAATAATCTGAAACCGATTCTGGTGTTTGTCCATATCCAACAATTGATGCGTTATCTTGTGTAACAGGAAGTCCTGATACCCCATAATACATGACACCATCAACAATCCATTCATATTCTTGTCCATCTAAGAATGGGTGTAATCCATCACTCGCTAAACTTTGAAGATATGCAGTGGTTACTGGAAACACATATTCGACATTACTAACAATATCAACATCAACATCATCACTATACATTAATATGCTGATTTTATTAATGGCTTCAGAACCAAAGATTCCATCGACAAATACTGATAGGTTAGCAACGTAATTTCGGTTCGATATTACCGAAATCGGCTGCAAGAATTTCACAAAATATGTACTACCAGTCGTACCAGTTGTTCCAGTCGTACCAGTGTATTCGATACGCATTACCGTAAGTGGTTGTTCTACATCAGGCGCACAGGTCTCAACATAAGTAAATGTTGTACTATCAGCACTTAGAGATAATCCAGCAAGATATGTATCACCAGTTGGTGGTATATAACATTCTGTTGGAATTGGGTCTGCTTCAACAAGAAATTTTGTATTGATATAATTTTGGTCTCCACCATTATATATTATATAGGTCTGATAATCGTAGTGCCAAGACTCAGCTAACCCAAAACTACCACCACCCCAACTTATTGAGTACGGCACACCTAATTGTTTTTCTTTGTCATTATTGAATCCGTAGAAATAGAATTCTGGGAATTCTTTAATTATCCAGATTGCACGACCATTGACGTAAAATATTAACTTACCTAATCTGCGCTCCGCACATTCTAATACATCTGGGTCAATAATAATGTCGTTAGGTGTAAAAACCATATCAATTATAGTCCAACCCGTTGTTGGATTAATTATTGCTGATGATGCGTTTGTTATCACAAGACCATTAGTATTAACATATTTATATGCCAATTTTTTATCCTGAGTCAATTCGAAAGCAATTACGTTATTTTTGATGTTATCGAGCGGTGGTGCTTCACTATATTCGGTTTTATACATATTTTCTTCTGGCAATATGAAACCAGAGTTAATTACTTCATGTGGTTCAAGTGCGTCAAGGAAATTATTAAGATTTGTTATTACACCAGTGGTTGTATCCCCTGTCGTTGTTTCACCACTGAAATACGGATTATATTTATCCTCTGCACGAGCACCCATCATATAAAAAATACCTTGTGAATCAGGGTTGAGATATAATAGGGTTTCAATTGTTATACCAGCACCATATCGTGCAGGAAGTAATTCATAATTATAATCCTGTAATTTAAAAAATCCCTGTAGATATCCACCATTTAACTCAAAATAGTTTCCGCTTGTACCTATTGTTACTGCCGAAATTGGCAAAAATTCTGTTGTTATTGTAATCCCGCTTGTTTCTCCAGTAGTTGGGTTTTGAATATTGTTATAACCCACTCTATACATTGGAAACAGGTTATCTTGTGGAGTTAATTCAATACCACTCCACATTTCATTGGTTCTACCGTTATCGAAACCAGTTAAACCAAAATCAAGTAAGTTGATGTTATCAGAGACAGCATCTGACCACTTGGTGATGCTGAAAGAGGTCAAACCCGTGTTCAAATCCCATGAGTTTAGGTCTGTTAGGTCAATATGTATTGCCAGATTACTGGTTATTATGTCGTTTAAGCATTCTAAATTCATTTCGTACAGGAATTTATAATAAATACTCAGAGACTTTAATTAATAATTCTGTATTTATAGAAAAATAAAATGGCATGGAGAAATACGGTGGACAGCGACTTATTGAAATGATGCAAAAGGTCGCAGGAATGCCTATTAATGAAATTGATTGGGAAGGGGAGTTTAGTGATGTTTCTAAGGAATGTATCGATGATAATGCATTGAAAGATTATTTCAATAAAATTCTTGCCAATCAAAAATTATCGTCAGATAAAAGAACTAAATCAACACTTTTGGTTCACAATAAAGCAATACCGTTTGATGAAAAGGGGGAGATTGATGTTCAGGCATTTATTCAAAACATCACGAAAATGCCACCACAATTATATAGCCAGAATAAAAAAATGGAAAAATCGGATGCAGATAATTCCATCACATTTAATATTGGTATTCCTGCATTACGTGGTTTAGTTTATGATATCGAACATGAAAAATTTTATATCATAAACACATGCCCGGGTGCTGGTACTTGTGCCAGAATTTGTTATGCAAGACGTGGTAGGTATGTTTTATTACCCAATATATTTGGAAAACAAACCAGAATTCTGAACCTATTACTTAATGATCCAGAATTGTTTGAAAAATTACTAATACATGAAATTGAACCACTCATTTGGAAAAATAAAGGGAAGAAGGTGTTTTTTAGATGGAATGATGCTGGTGATTTTTTCTCAAAAAAATATTTTGACATCGCCACTCGAATAACTAAGCAATTACAGGCAAAAGGATATAAGTTTGAATCATATGCTCACACAAAAATGGGTGACGTTTATAATCTCAATGATCCGAACATGACATTAAATTTTTCTGTTGATGCTGCTGAAAAAGAAAGAAAAAAAGTTGATTTGTCAACGGCAAAAACGTCAGAAATCGTGCCATCGGAATTATTTAAAGACTTATTTGTGAGAGAAAGGGCGCATCTTAAAGTAGATGATAACGGCAAGTTAATTCCTGTTGACGTAAATAGTTTAGATATTCTTAAGCAGCGAATCGCAGATAAATTCAATGTGGATGACAATACTTTAATAATGTATGATGATATGCTTAAAATGCCTGTTGGTGATGAAAGAAAATGGAACGTAATTGTCTTACCAAAAGGTCAAGGTGATGTAGCTGCTCAAAGAAAAGATGTGCAAAGAACGTTTCTATTGTATCATTAAAGTATTTATAATAAATTAAGAAGTAATTAAAATTAAAAACATGAAAAATAACAGTAAAGAAAGATTATTCGAAGTCATGGGTAGACTCGATAAAACATTCAAACCAACATTAAATGAAGGTTTTGAAGAAATTGAAGCAACTGATGATATGGCAATTCCTGCTGAGTTAGGTGCGGAAGAAGTTCCTGCTGAAGAACCAGTAGAAGAAAAATCTCCAGAAGAAAAACTTCAGGAATTAACTGCAAAGGTTGATGAACTCTATGCATTAATTCATGGGGAATCTGAGGAAGAAATTCCTGCTGAAGAACCAGAAGGAATTAGTATCGATACTGGTGAAGTTGAACCACAAAACCTTCAGGAATGGAATTTCGATAAGAAAAAGGGTGAAAAGAAAGACGATAAAGAAGAAAAAAAGGGAGATAAGGAAGAAAAGAAAGATGATGACGAAACCGAAGTTGAAGTGAAGGTTGAAGTTGATGAATCGGAAGAAGCAAAATCTAAAGTTCCTGTTGCTCCAATTGCAGAGGTTGGAAAATAAACAAATTCTTTTAAATAAGAATCTATGAATGAAGTTAAGAAGAATCCACGTTTCTGGTCAGGAAAATATTGGAGAGGACATAGCATTTCAGATACCCTGAAAGAAATTGTCGAACCCGATATTGTAGATGTGTCAAGTATTCAAACGCATGATATATTAAATTCACTTGTCTGGGAATCTAATGAAAAAATTAAGATTGATATTAGAAAAACATTGTTAATGAATGCCAAAAGATTTATTGAATTTTGTGATGCTGAGAATCTTACGTTTGACGATATCATATTAACTGGAAGCATGGCAAATTATAATTACAACGAAAATTCCGATATGGATGTTCATGTTATTCTTGATTTTAATCAGATTTCCGAAAACAAAGAATTTGTTGGTGATTTCTTTAGATTAAAAAAGGCGTTATGGTCAGATAGACTTCCGATACAAGTGAAAGGATATGATGTTGAAATGTATTTCCAAGACAGTGCCGAACCACATCATTCTTCTGGTACATATTCACTGGTTAAAGACGAATGGGTTAGAAAACCAACCAAGAAAATTGTAAATATTGATAGTGCAAATGTGCAATTAAAATCGGCAGACATAATGAACGCCATCGAGGATTTAGAAGGTAATAGAAGTGAAGACAATTTCATGAAAAAACATGAGGCACTAAAAAACAAAATAAAAAAACTAAGACAATCAGGACTTGATAAAAGTGGTGAGTTTTCAACAGAAAATCTGGTATTTAAAATTCTAAGAAATACTGGATATCTCGAAAAAATGGTTAGTATGAAAAATGATTATCTCACACAAGAATTAAGTTTAAACGAATTTATTAATTAAGTCATGAAAAAATTCATAGTAACACAGGTGCAATTAAATGAATATGTCGAGAAAAAAAAGAGTGAAAAAATTTTCTACGACATATTGGAAAGTCTCCACAAAAATGTGAAGTTCTTGAATGAGAACGTTTCACATAAAAAGGCTAACCAATCAGTTGTTGAAGATTATGAGCGAAAAAATCTGATAACTCCCAGAGTTTATGAGATGCTCGTTAAACATAAAATAATTAACCAAAAGAGTGAAATAATATAGTATATCTATTTTTTTGGTCATAATAAAGTATTTATAAAAAAATATAAGTAAATAATTTCCACTAAAAATATATTCAAATGAAGAAACATACATCAGAAGAAGCATATTACGATAGAATCAAAACTTTGGCTAACGTGAATAAGACTTCGATAAAAGAGTCTCAGAACCGCACTTTAGGTACTTTGGTTGATTACGAAAGAGCAGCCGATGGTGTTGCATATGGCATCATTAAAGAACAACATCAATACTACATCAAAAAAGGTGGTTTGAATGAAAACTTAAATATTGCAGATTTTGCATACATTGGTGGTTTGGCAAATATCACGGAATTCCAATATAAAAAACTATCGGAAGCCAAAAAACAAAGAAATATGTTGTTTAATACTATCAATGAAGGGGTTTCAACAAAAGTAAGTAAAACTGGTAGTAAAAAAGTTCCTAAGAAAACAATTCTAACCGAAGACAAAGTAGGTCAGGAAATTGAAATGGCTGCAAATAAGGTTGATGATTTAGAAACTGCAACCGATGCTGCTGAAGTTCCTGCTGAACCAGTAATTGATGTTCCTGTTGATGCTCCTATTGATGCTAGTGCTGAAATGGATGCTGGACTCGAAGCAATTGACGCTCCTGTTGATGATGCTGGTGCTGGTGCTGCACCTGTAGATGCTGTTGCTCCTGAAGGTGATGCTGGTGGTGAAATACCAGTTGACGGTGCTGAGATGCCAGTTGACGGTGCTATTGACGGAGCAGTTGACGGTGCTGAGATGCCTGTAGATGGTGAAGAAATGCCTGTAGATGGTGGTGAAGAGGTTGCTGTTGAAGACCCTAAAAGTGAAGCAACACGAGAAATCGAGAAAAGTCTCGGTAAACTAACAAATACGTTGAGGAAAACAGAATTAACTGAACCTCAAGTTAAATCATATGTGAATACATTCCTTTCTGCTTTTAAAGACGATTTTCCCGATATCGACATTGAAGACAGAAAAGAAATGGCTGAAAAAATTACCAAAGTTGTTCCACAATCAGATATTGAGGATTTGGGACAAAATGTTGAAGACACTGAGGTTGATGATGAGATCAGTGTTTCAGAACCAGAAGCAGAACTTGAACCAGAAATGGCTGAACAACAATGTGCTGAATGTGGTGGTTTCGCTCAATACGCTGAATCACGTGGATATAACGCAAATTCAATCGGGGAATGTGGTGAAGAAGAAATGACTAATTTAGTTAGTGGATACGCAAATGGACACGCAGAAGGTCAAAATGATGGTGACTTTAAAGCAGTTGCTTTATTCATTACACCTGAAATCCTCGCTAAACTAAAGGGTGATTATGGACATGATGATTTCGCAGGTGAAGTTGAGCCATTTTCAAAGGAAATGAACGAAACCAGTGCTGAAGATAAACAAGCACAAATCAATGAACTTTTTAAAGGTCTTGGTGGTGCTATGGGTAGTATTGGTAAAGGTATTGGTGGTGCTGTTAAAGGGGCAGGACAAGCAATTGGACAAAAAGCACAACAATTTGGTCAGAATGTCGCACAAAAAGCTGGTCAGGTTCAACAAGCAGTTGGACAAGCAGCTACAAACGTAAAACAAGCATACCACACAGCAGAAATTAATCCTGAAGTAAAAAAACTTGAAGGTATTGCTGCTAATTTGGGTAAACAAATCGCTTCATTAAATAGTAGAATGGAAAAAGCGGGTCAAGAACCTGTAAATATTAAAAGTATTTTAAGTACAATTAGTAATCAACTTGGTGGTGCTGCTGGTGCTGCTGACTTGGGTAAATTTAGAACCAATGAAGATGGTTCAATTGCTGTTGATGAACCAATCGACAACACTGGTATCGAAAAGCCAGTTAATGAAGAAGGAATTCCAGTTGATAGTGTTGAAGTTCAACCTATGATGGAAGAAGCACCAATTGAAGAAGATGTTGATATCAAAGTAAGTGAAAAGGCTGGAAAAAAACTAAGTTCAGATAATGTACCTGAAGTTGAAATGAAAGAAGGAGAAGTAAAAGAAGGGGAAGTAATTGATGTCGGTGCTGAAGAAAAAGAAGGTGAAGACGTTGATATTGATAATCTTGATGTTGGTGCTGAAGAAGGTGAAGAAGTATTAGACTTAACGAAACGCAAAGAGCCTGAAATGAATATGCAAGCTGGATTTGAATCAATGGGTGGTGGTGTTTTAAAACCTGATGGTGCTGAAACAACAGTTGTTGAAGTAACTAAAGATAGTGTTAATGTTACGATGAACGAATCAGAAAAAAAACTCAGAAGATATATTCGTAAGAGACTCGAAGAACATACAGGTGTTAGAAAAACAAGTTTAAATGAAGCCGAGAAATCTAAAGGATTGCAGAAACTTGATAGAGCAATTGATAAACAATTCAACTTATATGAATCAGTGGCTAAAGAAAAAATTGAAAAAAATCTAAATAAAATGGTTAAAGATGTAGCAGTTGGTACAGAGTAAATTTAAATTGGATTATGATATTATTATAAAAACCCGAAGAAATTCGGGTTTTTTTGTAACATTTTCTATAGATAATCGTATAATAACCCATGATGTATAGAAAATTTGACAGTTTGAAATTTAAAAGAAGCTACATTGGTGGCTCTAAGCAGCGTGAAAACGAACTCTTTATTGAAGTTCAGGGAACAAAGGAAGATAATTCCGAATGTAACTGGCTTGAGTACAGAAGAATTTTCAACCAATACTGTGACGATATTCTTAACATCATTTTGAGTTGGAAGTGGTTAATGAATATATTGTTCATTGTTTTTATCAGACTTGCAGCATTATTTTTATTCATAAACATTAATGCATCAGTATTTTTATTATTATTGTCGGTAGGTTTCCAATTGAGTCATCAGTACTTCAAGTATAGGGAAAGGAAAAGTCTTTCCGAGTTTAATTTCTCTTTCGATATTATATTATTGGCAATCAAACAACAGACGGGTTTCGAATTTAACAAGAACTAAGCCATATCCGTGACTTTTTATTTTATCGTATCCAGTATTTATAATAAAATCATATTATGGATTACGATGATAATAAGTTAAAACTAATTTATATTCTGAAAATCGGTTACAATGCAAAGGATGAAGGTTTATATGAATTTATTTTCTCATTAGACCCTACAAACATTGATGTTGAAGGTTGGTGCTGGGATTTAAGTCCAGCAGTTAATAATGCAGAACCCCCAACAGAAGGCTATATCAATGCGATTTTTAATCTGAAAACCAATTCATTTGACCTGTTCTGTTTACACGAAGCCGTTGATAGGGAATACATGCATGGTTATCATACAATCCATGCGCTGGCATATGAGATTGAGAAAGAATTAGAAGGTAATGCGCCTTTCAGTGATTACGAAAAAATGTTCGAAGGTGAAAATGATGATGTACCGTTATTGGTGTTTCATTACGGTATCTCATTAGCCAAAGTAAAAGATGTTTTGAGTTCCAGAAAAATAATTTTAAAAAATAACGAATTTGTAGAAACTTCTTCAATAAAGTTCGAATAAAAGTTCATCTATCCATTTGGTAGAAGGAAATCGGAAAGGGGTGTATCAAGAAATACATCCCTTTTTGCTTTTCAAGTATTTATTTATAAATATTTATAAATGAGTACTGAATTTGACCTCAATTTGGATGCTGCTTCGGAAAAAGATGATATCAAAATAAATCTTAATTTAGATGATGTTCCCGAAAAGAATGATTCTGATTTTCCAGAACACGTTCCATTAATACCATATAATGCACAGAAAGAAAGAGAAAAAGAAGAGGCGAGAAAACTGGCAAAGAAACTTAAGAAAAGTGTTGCCAACATTGAACCGATTATTGTTACTAAAGCGGGTATTGTAAAGAAAGCCAGTGAATTAACTTTCGAAGAACAGGAAGACGAAATTGTTCGTTGTGCTGCGAATCCCATTTATTTCATCGAAACCTATCTATCAATTTTTGACCAAACTCAAGGTATTGCTGGTATGATTGTACCATTTAAATTATTTGATTTTCAAAAAGACTTAATTAAAAGTTATCAAGACCATAGATTTGTTGTCGCCAACAAATATCGTCAGGCTGGTGTATCAACAACAACTTGTGCCTATATTGCATGGTATGTCATGTTTAATAGAAACAGAGCGGTTGCAATTGTTGCCGATAAACTGGAAACCGCTACTGGTGAATTAATGAGTGACGTTGTGGAATTCATTGAATCCTGTCCTTCTTGGCTCAGACCCAAAACTGGTAGAAATACCGAAAAAAATTTAAAGGACACACAGAAACTCAAGATTTATGACAACGACTCAAAACTTGGTGCATTCGCATCTAAGACGATACGTGGTATGACACCAACATTGTTGTTTTGGGATGAAACTGCATGGGCAGAAAAGGGTGATAAATTCTGGACATCAGCACTTCCCGCATTAGTGACTGGTGGTCGTGCAATTATGGTTAGTACACCTTCTGGACTCGATGCAGTGTTCTACAAAACATTCATGGGTGCGAGAGAACTTGATGATGATGGTCGAAGTAAAAATAATTTTCATGCCGTTGAACTCTGGTGGTATAATGACCCCAGATATAATAAAGATTTGTGTTGGCTGAAGAATAAGGGGAAAAAAGATGAAATCCAATTAGAAGACAATGATAGGTCTCATAAGCAACGAAGTCAATTAGTTGAGGATGGATGGGAAGCAACCAATTCTTGGTTTGTCGAACAAGTTAAGAATGCCAATAGTGATATGCGTAAAGTGGCACAGGAATTACTGTGTTCTTTCTTGGGTTCTGGTGATAACTTCATTGCAGAAGAATATCTTAAACGAATACAAGAGAAAGAAATACTTCCACCAATACGTCAAGAATATCATGATAAAAATATGTGGATTTGGGAAGACCCTGTTGTTGGTGAAGACTATATTATGGCGTTGGATGCATCGCCCGGGCACGGTGAAGACCATTCCACCATCAATATGCTCAAAACTATTGAAACTATTGAAGAAAAGGTCGTTACGAAAAATGGTAAAACAAAAAAAGTAAAAATAAAACGTCATAAGGTCGAACAAGTTGCTGAATATTATGGTAAAATAACTCCACAACAACTTGCAGAAATCGCATATCAATATGGAAAACAATATAATGATGCATATTGTGTTGTTGATGTTACTGGTGGTCATGGTGTTCATACCGTTGAAAAACTACTCGAAATTGGATATGAAAATGTTCATTATGCTGAAGTAGCACATAAACCAACAAGAGATCGATTACAAGGTTATATTAAAAAAGGTCAGAAAATTATGCCCGATGGTGCGGTTTCGAATGTTGACCTGATACCCGGTTTCTTCATCGGAAACAACCGACCATCTGTTGTACTTGAAATGCAGAGAGCTATTCATTTAGAGGATGTTATTATCAGATCAGCAAGATTATTAAATGAATTAAAAACATTCGTTACTGTAGAGGGAAACCGTGTTGCAGACCATAAACGTAGTTTCCATGATGATAGTATTATGGGATTAGCAATCGGATTATTCGTATTGAATTTCGACATGGCAAGATTTAAACAAAATAAGGGAATTACCGAAAAAATATTGAATGCTATTATGACAATTAATGATATTAATGACATAGAAAAACGTAAGGGTTCAAAAAATAAACCAATGATTTCGCCTAATAGTGTGTCACCACTTAATCCATATGGTGCAAATGCATGGTTATTTCAAGGAATAAATGATAAAAACAAAAGATAGATTGTATTTATAAAAAAGTGACTTTTCCAAAATTTTGGAGTATTTATAAAAAACTATAAAAAATTATAAAAATGGCTGGCGAAAAAGAGAATAAAGGGACTATATACCAACAACTTAATAAAATGTTGAATCTTGACGGTTTTGGCTTTCAGGATTCATCACCAATTGCTCCCATAGGAACACCACAGAAATCAAAGATTGTTATTAAAGGTAGCACTCCCGAAGAAATACATAAAAAGGGTCTGGAGTTAGAACAGAAACGTGAACTCCAAAGCAAATTCTTCCGCACAACCGATAGGGGTTTCCAGAAAGCATTACAATATGAAGCAGCCAGACTTCCAGCATATATTGATTATGAGGGTATGGAATATTATCCAATTATCAGTAGTGCATTGGATTTATTCATGGAAGAAGCCACAACTATTGGATTAAATGGTAAAATGCTTAACATCTATTCCAGTAAAGAAAGAATCAAGGTCTTGTTGGAAGAATTTTTCTATGATATTGTTAATGTGAACGTTAACTTGCCTTTCTGGGTAAGAAATACAGTTAAATATGGTGATAATTTCGTATTGCTTTACGGTGAGAGAAAAAAGGGTATCACTCACGTAAAACAACTCGTTAATTATGAAATCGAGAGATTTGAAAGAATACAAGATGGTAAACCATTAGTGAAATTCAAGGAAAGAATGACTGGTGACGAGTTTAATGTATTCGAAATCGCTCATTTTAGACTCCTTGGAGATGATAAATATTTACCTTATGGAAGTTGCTTATTATCAGACACATATATAAAGACAATTCATGGAACTAAACAAATAAAGGATATCGTTAAAGGCGACATTGTTATTGGATTTGATTTGGAAACACAGAAAAAAATTGAAGCTAATGTATTAGATACTGTTTGTAGTGGTAAAAAAGAGGCATTTAAAATATCAACAAAACATAATTATATTGATTCTTCTAAAGAACATAAGTTATTAATTTACAATAAGAAAAAGAATAATTTTAAATACGAGTTTGCTGAAAATTTGAAAATTGGTGATTATTTAATCATTAATGGTTCAGATGAAAATAATTCAATTAAACCCATTAATAAAAAAGAAAGATTCACAACGGACAGACTGAAGAGAGAATATCATTACTATCATAATATTAATTGTATTCCAGATTCAGTAACGAACGAATTTGCAGAATTATTGGGATTCATGTTTGGTGATGGATGGATATCAAATAAAAAAGACATCTCATTTGCGCTCGGTGAATATGATAAACAAAACTTAAAATATGTTAATTTGTTGGAGAAATTTTCTGGTGTTAAACCAAGATTCATTAAACCATCAATTAAGGTTAATTATAATTATTCTCAAGTAACTATTGGTTCTAAAATGTTGGCGACAATATTAAATGAATTAGGTTTTCATGGTAAATTTAATGAGAAAAGAATTCCTGAATGGATTTTTAATTCAACAAAAGAAATTAGAGAAGCCTTCTTAAATGGTTTTGTTGATGCCGATGGGTCATTATTTGTTGATAAGTGGAATTGTGTTAGATATTCAATTGAAATTGGCAATCCTGAGTTATTGAAAGATTTAAAATATTTGGTTCAATCGTTAGGATATAAATCAGGAAAAATAGGGAGTAGAAAAAGAACTGATAATAAATATATTAAAGGAAGAAAAATTAATTCAAATATTTCATATTATTTTTATTTTTTCAAATCACTAAACCAACAAACAAAAAAACATGATATAAAAAATAGAATTTCTAATGACTTCATTGTTGAGCCAATAGTTTCAATTGAACCAATTGGTAGTCATGATGTGTATGATATTTATGTTGATAATCAAAATCATAATTTCTTTGCAAATAATGTTGTTGTTCATAATTCTATCTTAAATAAGGTTAGAAGGGTATTCCGTCAGTTGGTTATGGCTGAAGATGCCATGCTTACCTACCGAATTATTCGTGCTGGTGAGAAAAAAGTGTTTAAAATTGATGTTGGAAACATAGATGAAGACGATATTGAGGAATATATCTACAAAGTTGCAACAACATTCAAGAAAAGTGCACAAGTAGCACCAAATGATGGTCAAATCGATTACAGATTCAATATTCTGGGGAATGATGAAGATTATTTCCTTCCAGTAAGAAATGCAAATACTGAGACTGGTATCGAAACGCTCCCGGGTGCACAGAATCTTGACCAAATACAAGATATTGAATACCTTAGAGACAATTTATTTACTGGTCTTGGTGTTCCTAAACCATTCCTGAGTTTCCAAGACGCTGCTGGTGCTGGTAAAAATATGGCACAATACGATATTAGATTTGCTAAAAAAATCAATCGTATTCAACAGGCAATGATTCAGGAACTTAATAAGATGGCAATGATTCATCTTTATTTATTGGGTTATAGTGGTGAAGATTTAAATGGTTTCCAAATCACACTTACCAATCCAAGTACTCAACAGGAATTATTGAAATCTGAATTAATGCGTGATAAAGCATCGACATACACTGAATTAACACGTGGTGAAGGTGGTATTGCTGCAATGTCTCATACAACAGCAAAACGTTTGATTTTCAACATGAGCGACAGAGAAATTGTTGATGACCTCAAACAACAAAAAATGGAAAAAGTTGTTATGCAAGAACTTCAAGATTCACCAGTTACAATTAAGAAATCTGGTTTATTTGCCGATATTGATAAAAGATTTGGTGAACCGATTGAGGACATGGCAATGACTGGTGAAACCGAAGGTGGTATGCCACCAGAAGGTGGTGAAGAAGGTATGCCACCATTAGGCGGTGGTGAACCATTAGGCGGTGCTCCTATGGGTGGTCCTGAAGCGGGTGCTGCATTAGGTGGTGCTCCTATGGGTGGTGCTCCGATGATGGAGAGCAGTCTGAGTGAAGAGGATTATAATAAACAGGTGGAAAAACTTGTTTATGGCAGTACACAAGAACCTGAACAAAAGAAAAAGATTAAACGGAAGGAAATAATTCAGGAAAACAACAAGACTAACGATAAATTAAATAAGGGTGCTAATGACATGATTACTGAAATAGACGAGTTATTGAAAAGCGGTGAAACCATTAATACCACGCATAAAATTAACGAAACACAAGATATTGATATTGAAAATATTGAAGACATCGAGTTAGATGATTAATTCAAACCAGAAATTAATATTTTACAAGAATTAAGCATTTATAGTTAATTATAGTATTTATATTAAATCAAATCATACCATATGAAAAACGTCAACATAGGAATTGCTAATTTGATAATTTCCAATAAATTAAAAGAATCGTCTTTCAACAATAAGTTAATTGGGGAATCGAAGAAAATCGCTTTTGATTTTTTTGAAATTGTTAAGAATTCTCCAGTTCTCCAGTTAGAATTTAAGGTATTTAATAATATTGAAAGCAAGCACATTGAAAATGAATTGTTTGCTAAAGAATATGTTGATAATAGTATCAAAATATTTGAGGTATATACTATTGAGGAAATCGAAGCCGAACGTCAAAAACTAAATCCTTTTATTAGTGAAGACGTTCTCCCTGTTGACAATGAGAAAATCCAATTGTATATGGCAATCGATACGCTGATTAAAGAATCTCTGAAAGTTAGTGATAAGGTTGATGTTGATAAAATTCATGAATCATTTACATTGGTTTTTAATCACATCAAATCACCGAAAAAAGCGTTGCTTGAAAATGTTGATGTTGAGCCTCTTAATGAAGACGTTATTGAGATTGCTGTTGGTAAATTTAATAAAAAATACGCTTCACTTGATGAAAGTGATAGAGACCTATTAAGAACACTTATCAAATCAACCACTAAGGAAAAAGAAGCACTCCTTGAGACATCCAAAACCGAAACCCTTGCAATATTAGAGGGTATTGATAAAAAGAATGTTCAAGACAACATTGCCAAAGCCATTGAGAAAATCAAAGAAATGGTTTATGACAGTAAAAATGTTGACGACAACATTATCGGACTTCATGATTTTAAAAAGGAATTGCTTTAAGTATATTTTTCAAGAAAACGTTTTCTCATTACATTTAAATCAACACCAAGAGCACCTTCTTGACCAGCAGGTGGAATTCCATCAACAATACCTTGTGATGAAAACTGCCATATATCCCAATCAAACCAATCATTTGGTGGTGATGGTTCGTCTCTTTCAGGATTTAAATTTCCACTTAACCAGTAGAATTGGGGTTGCCATAATGCTTGTTTTTCAAAACCACTGATTTGATGTTCTGACAAGAATCCTTTACGAGAATAAATCATGGTTTCATATCCATTTAATTTCATTGTGTCAATAAATGATTGAATCATTTTTGTGAGGTCGGTTGTTTTATTACTCCACATATATGTTTTATCACGTGCACTTGTCCAAGCATAACCACCTTCAACATCTAAAACAGGGGGGAATTTAGATTTGGGGAGTGTTTCTAGTCTATTAATAAAATTGTTTGCCTGAGTCACACCATCAGCCACAGGACTAACAGTATTTCCCCATTCGACAAAATGATAATATCCAACCAATACATCGTTATTAATTGCGTCTGTAATCTGTTTATTAATATTATAACCAGATTGATTACCACTATAAAATGTATCACCTTGGGTGAGTTTGATGAATGCAAATTCAACCCCACCTGCTTTGGCTTTTTTCCAGTCAGCATTTCCATTATGATGTGATACATCAACACCCAACACACCATCTAATCCACCATTATCTTTTTTATTACCAACTCTTTCAGGTGTCATCATTGTTGCTTCTGGTGCTGCGTTTTGTGCCATTACACTAGCTTCAGCACCACTTAATCCATCATAACCCGTTACTGCAATAGGTGTCAATACTCTTGGTGCTGGATATTTTAACAATTTAGTTCCACTAAAACTTGTTGTCATTTTATTTGCAGTTATGTTGTGTTCCACATTAAGAATAATATATGCGCCATCAAATAACGGAATGTTCTCCAATTGGAAATATTGAGTGGGTTGAATCATTGCATTTCCAAATCCCGTAACTGTCGCCTTATATGACCTATTTTCATAGAGATTATATAGGCTCTGTCCTATGGGAACTGGTGCGTTTGGATTCTGGTCTCCAGCCAGTCTTGAAAGAATTTGAATGCTCTCATTGGTCTCTGGATATTCTTTACTGTCAATTTTAATATCGGTAAACATAGATTGATTCTGTTCACCGAACCTCACTCTAAATGCACGGACTTGTTGCCAAGGAAAATCTTCATTGAGAATTTGTTTCTCATTTTCACTTAAACTATCCACATCTCTGGCTTTTAATTTATTAATTTCTTCTTTTTTTGGTTTTGATGTGGAATAATCTGGAACTCCCGGTTTGCTAATGTCAATAACACCATCGTTTTCAAATCCATTTCCACTTACCGATGGATAACTTGAAGCACCACCAATATACATACAAACAAAGTATGGATTTGTTTGGTCGTCATACCCACCAGTATGTATTTTAAAACCATCTTCCCAACTGGTTTCGGTTTCAAAACTCAGAAAATTCTGAAGTGGAAAAAACTCGAAACCATTTATTGATAACAATTGTGTCAATACACTAAATATGCTGATATTCGGGTCTTTTAACATTTCACTCAAAATTTCACAATTCAAAATTGTTTCACCGATAGGATTCATTCCTCTATCAACAAATGCAAAGGAATTAATTAACTTCTTATCCTTTTTATTGAACGGATAATGTGAATCACTTTTGGCTGTTCCAGTTAACCATTTATCGTTAATATTCTTAAACGAATAATATAATTGATTTATAATATTTTCATCACCACTTATCTTCTTTTGTTCTTCTTCTTCTTCTTTCAATTTTTTATTAGTCTTAATAATGAGCGCACTTAATCCAAGAAAAAGTTTTATGAAATAATTATCATTTGAGTCTTTCACACCGTTTTCCTTGCCAGTGTCATTTAACATTTTAATTGAGGTGTATCCAGAAGGATATGGGGGGATAAGGTCTGACATCATGAACGTTATCTGACTGTAATTAATAATGGTTTCCCTAACAATTAAATCACTAACAACATTAAAGAACATCCCTTTATTTCCATAATCAATTTTAATATCCCCACTTAACTTTGCGTTTAGATTGAGAAGGTAACTATAAACAATAGTTCTCCAACCATCTCCATAAATCGAAGAAGTGCCATTTCCACGAACCACTTTATACATGTCATTAATCCCATCAACAACCCCACCATGTGTGATTCCCATATATGTTTGATATGCAACCCTAAATTTTTCTTTATCGTTTTCAGATAAATATTGATTCACATCATGTGCATCTGCCAACACAAAAAATCCACGATTACTAAGATAACTACCACCACTAATTGTAAAAAAACCCATAACATTATTATTAGTTGTACCAGTTATCCAACCCTCTTCTACTGCTGTAATTAATGCACCAACATATGGCGCATAATATGCTGGAACTTCAATTGCTGAAGGTGTGTCAAAAACAAGTGAATTTAACAAGCCCGGGAACTTGTTGAAGGGACTGATACTAAAACCAAAGTTCGAAAGAATTATCATAGAACTTAATTTTTGTGTAGATAAACCAGTAATAGTATCAATTATTTGGTCATCAAATTTCCCTAATTGGCTCGACCAAATATCAATAATATCAGCACCATAATTCAATTGTCTTTCTTCAGCACTAACTTTTTCTTTGAAAGAAGCGTTCCCTTGTTCATATGCAATTTCTTGTCTCTGAATATCGGTTTGCCTATTATTACCCGGATAAACATTATCATGATCCGTACTATTTTCAAAACGTGCTCCACTAATGATAAGAAGATCATAATAATACTGCGTTCTTGACAAATATCTTGAATATGTTGTAATTTTCCCACCGAAGTCAACAGTATTGACCTCTCCATCAAGAGTTTTATCTCTTAAATACAGGAGATTTTGTTCAGTGAAATCAAAATAGTTTTCAGCAACACTTACATCTTGACCCCAAAAACCATTAATCTCTGTCTCACCCTTAAAGTTATCGACAGGGTTGTCTGAGTTTGCACTAAGATTTTGAATAGTGATCTTTTCATTAGTTATCTTAAGTCCATTAAAATTAGGGTTGGTCTTATCCACATAAACTCTTCCAGTATTCGGACTCGATGGTGAAATTAAAAAGTATTTTGGGTCATATTGAGGAAAATTATATAAAGAACCCGTGACTTCACCAGAATCCGTATAATATGTATCGGTAATTCCTGAAATATCGGTATAAAAATCCAAAATATTAGCACTATATTTATCAGCCATAATTTTGAGATTATCAGCAGTCGTTTTCGTTGTTAATATCGTTTCTAAGTTAATTGCTTCGGCTTTAGAATATAGATTCAGATATGCACTACTACGAACATAATTTTCCTTTACCTTTTTCTTCCCACCATCTTCATCAGAATAGAATGCTTCGGAAATCGTACCCTGAGTTAACATATAAAAACGTTTTAACATTATTTTCAATGTTTCGGTTCTCACATTATCACTAACACCTAAATATGGACTTTCAGGAGTAGCACCACCAAGTTTTGAATCGAATGGTGATATGGGAATCCACTTATATGTACCATCATCGGCTTGGTTCTCTCTCGTATTTAATTGTTTCGCAAAATTGTTTTGATCCAGAAATGTATTAATAAAGTTATTAACAAGGTCAATTTCAGGGAATGGAACTTTTGTACTTAATTCAATTGGAGCAACACGTTCTTGTCTATTATTTGATACTGTATTAATAATTAATGGGAATGCAAACACTTCGGTATCATCACCCTTTTGTTCTTTATAACTATCTTCACCAAGAATTATTTTTTTAACACTAATTGGTTTATTATGTTTATCATATGCCAAATTTGATGTTGATTTTATTTGATAGAAGAGTTGATCAACATCATCCAAAATAATTTTAAAGACGTTGTAAATTGATGGAATCATCCCTAACCTACTTTTAACCATAGCGTTAATTTTTCTTGTTATATTTTCTGAAAGAGTGGTTTTCTGGAGTTCTAATTCGGATTTTTTATAATATAATTTATTATAAAATCCACTAATATCTATACCATAATATTTGGTATAGCCAGTTGGATTTCTTGTTGCCGATTGAATATTATATGAATTCAGAAATGATTCAGGTTCAGTAATATCGGTATTTTCTAAAAGAATTGAGGTTATATTTCCACTAAGCAATTGGTCTTTAAATTTTAATAACGGTTTTTCAAATTGGGAATTATTTTCAGTATTATTTTCAAATGGATATGTTTGTACTTGAAATAAATTAGGTGGTTCAGTATTGTCTTCTTGCTCAACGTTCGTGGCAACAACATAAACCATGTATAATCTATTTTTTATTCTATTTCCAGTTCCACTTGAACTGTTGGATTTAATAACTTCATTATATTCTACTATATTTTTAATCGGTAACAATTTATCTTGTGGAACGGAATTGGTGAGTGGAAAAATTAGAAGACTATCATTTGGGTCTGGTGTTCTTATAACAAGTTGTGGTGTGCCAGCAGGTTTTAATGCCTCATTTTCTTTATAACCATTCAAAATATCAAATATTAAATCGATTTTTTCAATATCAGTTCTCGTATTTTTAAAACTATTATTATCGACATCAGTTTCCAACATCTTCGCAATAGCAGCATAAAGTTTTTCCAACTTCAATACTAATTCATATGTATTGGTGGGTTTAACGCCCGGGTCTGGATTCATTGAGTCCTTTTTATTAATCGAAGAATTTATCGAATCTTCGTTATTAGTCAGAGGAATCAGTGGTGCATTAACCGCATATCTAAATAAAATGTCGGTTAGTGGTGCAAAGGTCATGGCAACAAATTGTGCGTCAATGATGAAATTACCGTTTGCAGCACTAAATTCACTGGTATATTTAACCAGATGTAATTCATATGTTAATGGCTTACCATAATATCCTTTTACGGTTAAAGTAAATATTGGTGGTGGAAAATCAAATAATATTCTATATGGTGAATCGA
>Ga0307928_10001023_pt1 | contig 20994 bp, 23 predicted proteins | sample AceLakmetagen232_FD_201815 | JGI IMG/M metagenome (GOLD analysis project Ga0307928, IMG submission 201815) | Saline water microbial communities from Ace Lake, Antarctica - #232 | ecosystem: Environmental > Aquatic > Non-marine Saline and Alkaline > Saline | place: Antarctica: Ace Lake... | reverse complement strand
ACAAAAGAAATGGCCTCCGCATTTAAGCGGGTTAATCAGTCTCTTTCCGGTATTAGTCGAATAGGCCGTCGTTCATTCCTTGTTCTTGGCGGTGCGATGACCGGAGCGATGGTTGCAGCTGGTAAATTTGAAGCAGAGTTGGCTAATGTGTCTACTATGCTCGATGAGGCCGGGATGGTGTATCTCCCTAAATATGAACAAGGGCTTACTGGCTTGTCAGTAAAATTTGGGGAATCGACTTCTACTTTATCAAAAGGACTCTACGATATTTTATCTGCGTCTATTGGCCCGGCTAAGGCAATGGACGTGCTCAATGTATCGGCAATGGCTGCCACGGCCGGCCTCACTGACACTGGTACAGCTGCCGATGCAATTACTACCATAATGAATTCCTATAGCTTGGCGGCAGAAGACGCTGAATCTATATCTGACCTTTTGTTCGCTACGGTTTTAAGGGGGAAAACTACCTTTGCTGAATTGGCTCCCGCTATTGGTATGGTTGCTTCTATGGCAAGTCAGGCCGGTATGTCTCTGGAAGAAATGTCGGCAATCCTTTCTACGGCTACCCGAAATGGAGTTAATACGAGAGTTGCTGTTACCGGTCTTAATGCGATATTAATGGCATTCGTAAAGAAACCAGGGAAGGAAGCGATAGAAGTAGCAAAGAAATATGGAATCGAATTAAACACAACATGGCTCAAGGCGAATGGATTTATTGAAGTAATAAAAAAAATGAGCAAAGCATCAACGGAAGAGCAAGCAGCAGTCTTCAAAAATACCAGAGCATTAAGAAGTTTGATGCCAGTCTTAGGAGATACGGCGGGATATTATAGAGATATTGAACTTGCTATGAATCGTGCTGGATTGACGATGAAGGCATTCGAGAAGCAGACTGATACTTTGGTATTCGAGTTCAAGCAACTGAAACAAGCAGCCGTAGCTCTTATTGTATCAATAGGAAACATCTTCTCTGATACAGCAAGGGGTGCAGGAATATTTGAGTCTGTAAAAAATGCTATTATGAGTGTAACCAGTGCGATAGATGGACTTGATCCCGCCACTAAAAGAACAGTTGCTACAATGGCTGCTCTTGTTCTTGGTCTTGCGGGTGTGCTTTCGGTTGTTGGTATTGTAGGTGGAGCGATTGCCGCTCTTGCCGCCGGTCCGGTTGCTGGCTTGCTTGCCGGGATCGCAGTTGTCGGAGGACTTGCCGGTGGATTCATACTTCTGAATTCAATGATGAATGATACAGGTGAAGGTGCGGATCATCTCCGGTCCAGGTTAAATAAATTGCAGTCAGATGTAAAGAAAGCTGCCTCGGATTTTGTCGAAAAATCAAAAGCCATCAATTCACTGGTCGGTGACTATGAAGCCCTCAAGACAGAGATGGGGGAAATGGATAAGACCACCGATGAATACGCTAACAAGCAGGAACGATTAAATGGATTATTAGAGAGGATCGAGGAGATCGTCCCGGATGCGATTACGACCTCTGGGGAATATAAAAAGGCAATTGATCTAAATAAAGAAGCAATTGATAGATATAATATTTCGCTTCAAGCCCAGATAAAAATGGAGCTTCGCCTTGCAAGAGCCAAAGCTATGTTAATGGGAGCAGAGGGTAAGAGATTAATAGCGGAATATGGGAATGGGATAGAAAATGCAAGAAAAAATGCAGAGCACTTTTCCAAACAAATACAGTTTTTCGAGAGTACAGCAAAACAAATGGGGATGTCTCTCAATACTCAGGGTCGGAATTTAAAAATATTAGTAAATTCGTATGACGATGCGGCGGCTAAGGTTGCGAGTTACGATGCTGGGCTTGCAATGCTTGAAGTGAGCGAAGAGACGTTGGTAATTGTAAACAAGCAACTAAACGATGTTCTCGAAGATGGAATCGTAACAAAAGAAGAGGCTGCTGCTTTAATTAAGAAGATGGGTGAAGCAGGGATTAAAGCCGGTGCCGATATAAAAAAAGGAACGGAAGATGCCGCCGATGGGTTAAAAGATTTAGGAGAGCAGGCGAAGCAAACGGAAGAACAATATATTGAAATGCTTGACCGGATACAGCGTGATTCTCATGCGTCTACCAGTACAATATTAAATCTACTCGATCAGGAAATTGCTCGGAGAAAAGCAGCAAATGAAACTTATGAGGACTTAGCGGAAGCAAGAGTCGGATACGAAGCACAGGCAGTTTCAGAGATGACTCAAATCTGGGGGGGCTGGAATGATTCTATAAAATCATCTATGTCAACGGCCCTTGCCGATATGATAAAGGGCACGTCAGATATCAAGGACGCTTTTAAAAATATGGGAGAGTCAATTAAAAACTCTTTCATTGATGCTTTCGCTGAGAGTTTGGTTAAAAAATCCGACTTCGATATGGTCCTCAAAGGGAATATCCTTGATATCGGAGGTTGGTTCGGAGGCATGGGACAGAGCATTACCAGTTCTTTCGGTGGAATATTCGAGGGTATAAGTTCGGGATTTTCAAGTATCTTTGGGGGAGGGGCAGCGGCAACCGGGATGAGCGGTATTACCGCAGGAACTGCCGGGATGACTACGGCAGCGGCTCAAGAGTTTGTCACATTAGGGGTAGCGGCAGAGGGAGCTGCAACCGGATTAACGGCTGTCGGGACAGCATCAACCGGGCTGAGCAGCATCACCGCAGGGACTTCCGAGATGACTGCCGCAGCCGCTCAAGAATTTGTCGCAGTAGAAGGTGCGGCAACCGGGGCGGCAACGGCAACCACAGCCGCAAGCACATCATTACTTGCTACTCTTGGCCCGGCGGCATTAGCTGGCGGTCATCTCATGGCTTTAAGCGGACAGTTCGGAGAAGAGGCGGCTGCGGCGGATGGTCTTACTACCAGTTTAGGATTATTATCAGCCGGATTCATGGGAGCGGGACTTGCGGCATTAGCTTTCAAGGGTGATGAATGGCTGACCGATTTAGGCGTTATCAAGCATGGGAAGACCTGGAGTGAACAATTTTCATCACTTATGGGGGACTTCCAAGAAGGGACACTACGGCAAGATGAATTATTCGGGGCGTTATTTCTCCGAGCAACCAACTACGCAAACGATTATTATCAAACTCATCATGATTTACTGGAGGACTCTTACGGGGAGCGTCTGGCATTTTTCAAACAATATGAAGATATGGATATCTTCACCGAAGATCAATTATCAACACTCCGGGATGCTTTACAATTATATGAAACTGAAGCCGAACGAGCCGGAGCGGCTACCCGGACAGCATTGGAAGTTGCCTCACATACTTTTGAGGATAAGATGTGGAATATCTTCAAGGAGTTTCCGCACTTGATGGATGAGATCGGAGGCGTTGGTGATGCCTTTGAGGCGGCGTTCGCCAGGATGCAAACCGAAGGAATAGGGTTAGAAGAAGCATTCAGAGAAGAACTTGCGAAACTTCCGGGAATAAGCGAAGAGGCATTATTATTAGTTGATGATGCGTTCAATCGGACAGTAGATAATATAGATACAACTATTTCCAGCGGATTAACTAATTCATTCCGTGACTTCGCGGCACAAGCCGGATCAATGTTTTCGGGAACGGTAGATGAGATAGGCGGATTTTTCAAAGATGTTGAAGACGTAGCTAAGATGTTTCTTGATGGTTGGGATATTGACTTAGAGGACGCTTTAGGGAAGATCCCGGGAATGACCGAACGGTTAAAAGATAATCTTGTTGATGAACTGGCAAACCTTAAAGAAGCCGGTACAATGGAGTTCGGGTTAGGAGACCAATTCAAGCAACAGTTTGAGGAAGGATTCGCTCATCCCGAATCAGTTACTCCGATGCAGGAAGGACCGATAAAGATCGGTCAGATGGGAATATTCGATAATATTTCAGAGATAGAAACAGAGATGGTGAACTTCACTCAGAGGCTTGGTGAATTAGGAACGGACTTATCAGACCTTAATGAGACTCAGGCAGAATCAATTTTAAGTCTTATTGACGCGGAAAACAGTTCTGAAAATCAGCAACGGATAATGGGGAAAACCGCCGAAGAAGTAAGAAAGGAATTGCTTGAACTATCCGGGGCGGCCAGTATGACTGAATCGGAGTTCAACGCTTTAACAGATGAGCAGAGAAACTTTATTGGAGAACTCACTGGGTTTGATTTTGCCAATTATGTCGGCCCTCTTCGGTGGTCAGATTTTGTTAGACATCTAAATATGGGGGATTATATCAACGGGGTTGATCTAAGTGACTTTGTAACACCTGCCACCGTACCAGGATTTGCCAGCGGTACGGATTACTTCCATGGCGGTATGGCATTAGTAGGTGAGCGTGGCCCGGAAATTATTAATATTCCAAGAGGGGCACAGATAATTCCTAATAGTGAGATCCGGGGAAATAGAATGATAACAATTAATAAAATCATCTTTAGAAATTATGGAGATATCCATACTGAAGCCGACTATCAGACTGTAGAGAAAAGAATGGCCCGGACAATCGAAAATTCTTTAGCAAGGATTTAAAAAAAAAGATTTAAATTTATAGAATATTGTAGTATAATAGTTACAAAACTGGGGATAGGGTCGCACCCGAACAGCGGTTTTCTCACCCGCCTTCCCCAGTTAATTAAAGAGATCACTTGAGAGGTGATATATGAAAAATATACTATTAAAGAAACCAGGAATATATTGTATTAAGAATATAATTTCTGGGAAAGAATATGTAGGGTCTACGGCACGGAGTATTCATAGGAGATTACAACAACATTTTGCAGATCTTCGTAGAGGTGATCATTATAATCTACATTTACAAAGATCATTTAACAAATATGGAAAGGGATACCCCTTTCTGATGAAGCAAAACAAAAAATAAGCATAGCTACTCTTGGTAGAAAACTTTCTGAAGAACATAAAAGAAAAATAGGCCAAGCCAGAAAGGGCAAAAAACATACCGAAGAGTCAAAACGGAAAATGTCTGATGCACTAAAGGGACGTGTTCTTTCTAATGAATGGAAAAGAAAAATATCTGAATCCCACAAGAGAAGATTAGTTCTCAATAAAAAGGGTTTATAATTATGACAGTACTGTTAAAAAATGCTGCGGAAAGTACAATATATACTTTTCCAGGGAACATCGAGTGTACTGTGCAGGATTTTTCTGTAAAAACGAATATTGCGGAACGGAGTCACGCTGATGGTGGATTTCAGCTCGGTGATGGCAAAATTCGTTATCGGGAGATTGAATTATCTGGAATAGTCACGGCGGCATCTCAGGCCCTGCTTGAAACAGAGCTTAAAAAAATGAGGTACAACTGCGAAAATGTAGCAAGCAAAGCATCAAAATTATATTTATCTCAGATAACAGATGAATATTATATCCCCGGAGTATTAGAGAGTTTTACAGCCGATCAAAGTGAATATTCAGTTAAGTGTGCCGAAGTAGATATTTCGTTTATTTGTCTTGATCCGTTTAGATACGAGAAAGGGGCGACGTATCCTCATACTCAACAGTGGAGTGTGCTCAGTGGATGGAGTCAACATAATATCACTACAAATAGTTATACCGCTGAAATGCCACCGTTGATACGAGTAACTGTTGAGCTCGGAACATTATCTGCTTTCTGGGTCAGGGTTTCGACTAATAGTGATGTTGCTTGTGGATTCCCTTTTCCTCTTATTAAGGATGAATATGTTGAAATTGATTCTGGAGCCGGGACGGTTATATGTTACGGTTCATCCCGATTTAAAAATACCATCGGCGTGGATATGATTAAATATTTTACCGGAGTATTCCCGGTACTGAAAGCCGGAAGCAACACAGTAAATAAGTCAGTTCAAACTCCAGGCTCGACATCCATGAAATTCAGCTGGAGAGAGAGGTGGTTATGACCCCATTAATAAAGTTTTTTCGGCAGTCCCGGAGAGAAACCCGATATACATCCCCTTATGAGCAGATAGCTTTATATTCCCCTGTTTCAAGTAATTGGCCGTTCATTGATTATTCCTTTGAAGTTTATCAGATTGGAGGTTGTGGGGTTTGTGCGTTTACATCGGATACCGCTCTTAATCTTGACTATAATGATCAGATAGAAATCTGGTTAGATAACGAGCGGAAATATACCGGCTACATTACTAACATCCCTCAACAGGGCACCATAAATGTATATCCTTATCAATGTGCCGGTTATTCAAGTCAACTCCGGTGGAATATTATCGAGAGTTATACTATCTCCGGGAGAGGATTAAAAGCGGCGGTAATAGATTTGTTAAGATCGGAAATAGTAAATCCTGATCTTCCGATGCTTCCATCCCCGACTGAAATCAGTACATCTACCAGCGAGATAAACATCCCCCTTGAAATCAACGATTGGGATACTCAGATCGAGAACTTGGTTTTTGAGCGGAAGGCCCCGGCAGATATTTTGGGTATATTAAAAAATATGGCCGGGAACTACGAATATGGTGTTGGCCCGGACCGTAAGCTATACTTCCGGCCGATGAACCCCGACTACCCGGCCGATGAGACAATTAAATATCACTGGTGGGAAGGAAAAGGTATCCAGAACTTTACTCCCGAGAAATCAACTGAGAACATCAAGAATACTCTTATCGTAAATGTTGGGAGATTAAGCAACGGAAGTGATTTTCTAACTGAATATGTAGACAGGAATTCTATGAAAAAGTACGGTCAGCGAAAAGCGGTTATCGCTCTTCCTGATTCGTTTCCACGTTTTGAAGATGATAACGCTATCGCAAATATCTGTACTGTAACAACAGAACCTACCGGGACCGGAGATACAAACATTGATGATGATGATGAAAGCACATACTGGACTTCGGATACCCCCCAGGTTGCCGGGTGCGTAGTTTTTAATAAATTAGAATCAGCCGACGGTAATGGAGTGATTACTTCAACCATCGGGGGGAACGGTCATACTTTCGGATCCCCGAGTTTCGTTGCCGGTAAGTTCGGTAACGGAATACAGGTAGATGATGATAATTACTGTTATATCGAAGATTCCGATATCAGAAATACGAAAGGTGCGGTAAGTATTCTCTGGGAGGCTCCCCGTGATCGTGACGCCGGGGGTTGGGCGACAACTCAGACTTATATCTGGAGAATTAATACCGAAGGAGGGCATATTTCACTCAGTTATTATCCGGTAAATAAAAAGTTCTGCGTTATTAATCACGGCAAGGAAAATTATCACTGGGCAACGTATGCCGCCCCGAACTTCTCGGCCGGCGATTGGTTCCATATCGGGGCGAGTTGGGATAGTGAAGGCGACTCACTGGGTCCGGCTCTTCCCGGTGGAGTGCAAAAAGCTAATCTTGCTCTCTGGGTAACTACCTATGGGACGACCTTTGATCCGACAGACTTTAAATCGGCAAGTTGGTCCGGTGGCTGGGTTGAAGAAGACATTACAAATAACAGAATAACCATCGGCGGCGATGCGTGGAATGAGCATTCTTGTGAAGGGGTAATTGACAATATCAAAGTTTACGATGATATTAAAACTGATTTTACGGGATACCAGACCGAAGCGGCCGAAACGGCGAAGCAGTGGGCGTTGCTCGAGTTTTTCAGTCAGCCTAAAAAAGTTGGTCAGATAAGAGTCTTATCCGGGAATAATGACAATACAGAATTTTATGCAGCCGGGATAAGAATTGATGTTCGCCGGTCCGGGGTGTTACCGGATACCGATACCGATTATTGGGAAATAGTCTATGAGCAATCAAATAATAGTGAGATGGATTTACTCATTCATATTAAACCTTACCCTCTTATAAATGGAATAAAAATATATCAGACCGGATCAGGTGATGACAACTGGCGTATCTATGAAGTCGAAGCTAACGAATATCGGGATGGAGATGTAAAACAGTGGGCGAAAAATCAGCTTGCGGATTATTCAGTCCCGGAAGAAAAAGCTACCTTAGAATTAAACGGGATAACCACCTTGCCGGAACCACGGGGCAAGGCTCGGATAACCGATCGGAATGGCGGAGAATACACCTATCCGATTGTCGCGGTAATTTATCAGTCAATAGGAGACACCGCAGTTGTAACGCTCGGAGAAATGCCGCTTGTAGTAGGGGAAGAGTTACGGTCAATTAACCGGGAGATGATAGAAAATAAATACTCCGCTCAAAAAGCTACCGCTAATATTGCCAGTGGATCAGGACTATCAAATAATTCTGTTGGGCCGTCACAGATTAGTCATGTTATCGCGGATCAAATGACCACCGGGAAAATCAAAAGTAGAAACTACGGTGATAACGATGGAATGATGATGAACCTTGATGACGCTACTATGGTTATCAAGGCGACGGATGGATTGGTAATTTCCTCCGGCGGTGGGATAGAGATACAAGCTCCGAACTCTATCGGCGGAACTATCAGGGGAGGGCAGACAGCTTACGATACCGGGACAGGTTGGTGGATTGGTCTTGATGGGGTAACGCCTAAAGCCTCTTTCGGAGATTCGGCCGGAGAGAAGTTATTGATAAGTGGTGGCAATGTAACAATGACCGGAACAATTACGGCAACTGCCGGAGCGATCGGAGGTTGGACTATTGGTTCAACCTATATTCGTGATACTGCCGGAGTTGTCGGTATGTCATCGGCAGTGACAGGTGGTGATGATATTCGTTTCTGGGCTGGTCATGCTACTATGGCGTCCGCTCCATTCCGTGTTACGGAGGCAGGGGTTTTGACTGCTACTTCTGGAACTATTGGCGGCTGGACGCTGGGGGCTGACACTTTAACCGGAGGGGCAACTACACTGACAGCATCCACAGGAGCGATTGTTTGCGCTCACTTGACGGCGAATACTGCCGGGACAATAGGTGGCTGGACGTTAGGTGCCGATACCTTAACCGGCGGATCAACGACCCTCACAGCATCCACCGGGGCGATAGTCTGCGCCAGTTTAACGGCTAATACGGCGGGACAAATCGGGGGATTTACCATCGGGGCGACAACCCTTGCCAGCGGAACAAATTTAGTATTAGACCAGAGCATCCCGGCGATCTACCTAAATAATAAATCAACTTATGAGTCGGCTACGGCGGGAGTATATATTGGATATCAGGGGGCATTGATTGAGCCAACTTATTTCAAGGGGGCAGGGTTAGATGATTGCACTTCCGGGGGTACTTTCTCCGGGGGATCAAATATTAATTATGTCGTAGAGATAGATGGAACTGGAACGCCGGATACTTTTAAATGGTCAGATGATGATGGATCGACTTGGGATGTTTCAACCGTCAACATCACCGGAGCGGCTCAGACTTTAAATAACGGGGTAACTATAACCTTTGCGGCAACTACTGGACATACCTCTGGAGATCGGTGGAGTTTTACGGCTATCAAAGGATATGTTGCTAATTTCGGAGATAATACTTCATCATTAAAATGGAACGGGTCAAAACTTAATATGGAACTAGGAAAGAGGGAAACAATCATTTTTGGTACAGATTCCGATTTGATTATCAAGAATGGTGCTGATATTATATTTAAAGGAACATATACTTCTTTTTTCATAGACACGGTAGATGTGGATCCTGTATCAAAATTTAATATCTACCCCGGTGATGCAGTAGTTAGTACAGTAATTTCTATCGGACAAAATATTGGAGAAACATTATATAGTGATCTTACAGTAATTGCAGGTCGGCAAGTACAACTTTATTCTGATATGGATACTACTAATAAAATTGTATATTGGAAAGGGGGAGTGCTTTATCCAGACGATGCTTATGATTTAGGGAAGACATACTTCCCGTGGGAAAATCTATATCTTGGTGGTTTTATAGAAATAGGCGGTGGTTACGGTTCAATAGGTTGCACAATAGAAGCAGATGGAGATATAAAGACGAATGGTGATATTCATGTTGGTACAGATAATTCAGAAATTGGAAACATAAAGGTATACGGTGCGGGTGCAAGCAATCATTATGGTGGCCAGATTGATCTATATATTGCCGCTGATTATGATGGTACGCATGATTACTGGCAAGTATTCCCTTATGATACAACCTTGTATTTTCAGACAGATGCAACCGCTAATTTAGTTAAATTTTCTTCTGGCGGAGATATTTATGCGGCTGGATTTGTTGAGGCGGCAGGAGGATTTAAAGATGGTGGAGTTGCCGGAATTGACTGGGGTCCAGCAGACCCGGCAACTATATCAAGCATGACAGTGAGCGGGGGAATAATTACTGCTATCTCATAATTCGATATTAATTATAGTATAAAACTTCACTTGACAAAAACAAGATTTTATGATAGTCATCTTTAACCCTAAAACAGGAGGATAGCATGATCCAAGAAGTAAAGAATGAGAGAATATTGACAATAACAGTCTCAGATAAGAGTGAGTTGAAAATCACCGGAGATGCTTTCACAGTCGGAGAGATTGAAAGTATCGGTCAGGAGCTTATTAGGCTCGTGAAATCACAGAATATATCCTTTGGTCCTGTTACGAGAGGAAAGCCGGACCCTGATTTAAAGATTATAGAGGGGTCCGATGAAGGTGAAGATAAAAAATAATCGGCGTAACAAGTGCCAAAAGTGCGGTAAGCATTCACTTGAAAAAAACTCCGAGAATGGGACAACAATTATTTCCTGTTCGGAGTGTGGATTCAAAACAGTAATTCATAATGATCATCTAAACCATATAAAGAGGTGGTAAAATGTTTACCTGGTTAAAGAATATTTTTTTACTTTCAATTATTGTTATATTGTTTCCGGCCTGTTCGATTATCCCCTGGACCAACCCCGACCCGGACCATAACGGCTTCTCAGACGTGCCGTTCAACGTCCAGATTAACAATACAGTGATTAAGTCTATTGCAATTAGTGAAGATGGAATGGTCTACGCCACCGGCACAACTAATAACCCGAATCTCGGAGGCGGGGAGGGCGGCGTGTTTAATGATGAGTTTTCCGGTAACGGGTCGTGCTTTATTGTTAAGTATTCCCCGGATGGTGAATACCTGAGGGGAACGTATCTTGCGACTGGCAACGGGGAAGGGATTGCCATTAATAGTGACGGGAATATAATAATCGGTGGGGCGACACATGATTTAAACTGGCCGACGGAAAACGCATTCCAACCCGAATATCACCCAGGCTCCGCTTCTAATTGTTTTATGACAAAACTCGGACCGGGGCTCAAGAAGATGTACTACAGCACATACATCGGAGGAGGTTCAAACCACCCAGGCGATTCAGGTTTCGGGTCTTCAGTTAAAACAGTTCGTATTGATTCCGATGACAATGCGTATTTTATAGCCTCTTCACAAGATAACGATTATCCACTCGGCGAATCTGGTAAATCTATTATGGGGCTCCCCGATGCCCCTAATTATTCCGTCTGGCCAATGACTTGTGCATACGGTTGTAATATGCGTCCGCCGGTTTGGTCGAGAGTAATAGTTGGAAAATTATCCCCAGATGGTGACTACGAAGGGATAAATATCGGAGGCCGAGAACCGGACACGACCAGCGGTCCGCTCGCTGTGGACCATAATGGGAATATCTACATCGGAGCCCGCTTTAAGCTGGGCGGCGAACTGAGATTTTGTACTACTCTCGGTGCGTACCGCACGGAAGCATATCAATCGAATCAAAGTTACTTCGATTGTGCTGTTTCTAAAATAAATAGCGATTTTGATGATCTTGTTTATTCCACCTACCTCGGAGGCCATGACCAAAATAACATGATGACCGGCGATGTAAAAGACGGGTGTTTCATTATCGCTGGAATGACGAGAGCCGGAGACTTCCCCGTTGTCAATCCCATCCAACATTCTAATAACGGCGATTATGACTGGACCGTTACGAAAATGTCAGTCGATGGAAAGTATCTCGAATGGTCAACCTATCTCGGGACCCGTGGTTATGACTCCCCTTCGGAACTTCGTATTGATGAAGATGGCCGGGTTTGGATTGTTGGGTTAATGAATGGCCGGGGGACGCTAATCCGTATTAGTTCCGACCTCCAGAGGACCGAGGAGTGGCGGGATATCGGCGGTTCAAGTGCCCGGTGTCTTGACCTGGGCGACGGCTGTGTGGTATATTCAATTTCAGACGGACATAATTCATGGCTGATTAAGGAGATGAGATAATGAAAGGATTAGTCACTATTTTCCTTACTATAATGACATTCACCCTATCCGGCTGTACTGGCTGTAACCCCCCGTGGCCGTGGCCTTCCCCATCTCCGACACCCGTACCGGACTTCGGAACGATCATTAAAACTTTGCCGGCCTCACATAATGGGATAGGCTCTATCGACCTGGTAGACGGAAGCATCTGGGAATATTGCCAGGGACACGCTGAGTTGAGAAAAAGAGATATGGACGGTGATCTTCAGGAGATAGTTGAACTTGACGGGCGACTGACGGGATTATGGGCGGTATGCTGGGACCCTCAGAGATCGGCGTTCTGGTGTACGAATCCTGATATTAAGAATTTCGAGTCGGAGAATGGGAACCTCATAAAAGTGAACCGACAAGGGGGAGTCATCCAAGTTATCAGAGTCAGTGATAACTGGGGAAAACCGTATTTAACCATCAGGGATATTGATTATAACGATAACTATGAATACGAAGATGCCGACGGGAATAAGATTACCAAGGGATTATTGCGAACAGCGGATTGGCACTATAGCCTGAGAAAGTGTGATTATATCGACCCCGACAATGGATTCTGGGAGACTTTCTGGTGGAGGCTTTCCGATATCCAACACGCCGCAGTAACAGAAGCCGGTGGCAAATATTATGCTTCTACTGATGGAGATAATCCGATCAATGGGGAATATCCTATCTTAGAATCAGATCAAGTAGGAAGGAAACAATGGGCTCCTAACACGGGCCGGCAAATCGTAGTCCCCGGCGTATGGTTCTCTTCACTAAAAACCGAAGGGCGGTCATTATGGGGAAAGGGCATACGAAAATCAGATAACCAAACGCTGATTTATCAAATATCTCTTGGAGAATCATAGGAGGCAATTATGGACCCCGTAACACTTGAGATTATAATGTCTGTATTAAAACTCGGAACAACGATCTTCGATCAGTTTGTTAAGGCAAGCGAAGAGAAAAAGACGAAGATCAAAGCACTAATAAAGGAGGTTGATAATGCGTTCAAAACTGGCGATACCAGTAGCATCACTTCTGCTTTCGATGCTATTAATCGGATGTAGTACAATCGTAGAACAACATCCGATAACTAATCAGGATATTCTACCAGTCCCAGAAGGATCGGTAGTTACTTTCCCAGCTCCGGTAAAAGTCGGATATGGCCCGGCACTGACAGAAGTTACAACCGATAGGGAAACTTATCTTTTATCGGATTACTATTTGAAAAATGTAGCAAAGGTTAAAATAGAAATAAAATAAAACCAGCCGGACAATCCGGCAAGGAGGTTAGTATGACGGAGAAACTTGGTATTGATAATTTAAAAGAGGTCGTTGTCGCCGCCGTGAAGGGAGCGGTTTATGGGATTCAGCTTGCACAGGGTAATCCGTTTTCTCTTGAGGATGCTATGCTATTAGTCCCGTCGATCATCGCCGCGGTTAAAGATGTTGATCAGGTTGGACCGGAAGCTTCTGACATTGATCCGGAGGAGATGCAGGAAATAATTGAAGCAGCTCTAACGGAGATTCAGCCGCTCGGAATAGTTGATCCTGAAAAGGTTAAGCCGTTCATCGAAGTCGCCGGGCTCTATACCGAAGGGACCATCAAACTCGTAGCGGCTATCGAAAATCTAAAATCATAAACCGGGATATAATAATGAAAGCTCCCAGTGGAAGAAAGTTTGCTTGCGTGGCTGTTGTCTCTTCATTCTGTGTTATTATGGGGGGTCTGACTTTTGCTGTCATAACGAAGAGACTGGAAGTTGATGTCTATGCCGGGTTGTTTGCGGCCTTTGGTATCACCGTCGGTAAGGTCATAGATTTTTACTTCTTCAAGAATCGGAATGGAGAAAATGGGAACGGGAAGATATAGTAACAGAGGCTGCGACCGCTGAGCCTCTTTAAACTATCAGCGTCTTGGGATGATCCTAAAGGTGGAAGCTAACCACTTCCTTTGCTCCAGACGGAGACGCCCAGCATATAGGGCCATAAGAAGGAAAACCGGTTGCTATTAGGTTACGGAGCTGGTACCCTGAAAAGGCGTAAAAAGTATATGCCATCCCGTCTTGCGTAGATGTATATTTTATTCGTTGAGTTGAGCCAGAGCAATCAACGGTTATGGATATACATCGGTTCTACTCTGGAAAACCCCGTCCGGGGAGACTTGGGCGGGGTTTTTGTTTTTCTGAAAAAATGGTCACGAACCCGGAAAAAACTCATTTTATCCTCATTTTCCTGAAATTATTTTTATCCCCTAAAACCCTTAATTCTATCTAACCCTTTGATTATCAATACTTTAACGTGTATTTGCCCTCTGAAAATAAAACAAAAAAAAGTATCTTTTTCTCTTGACAATAAGTAATATATATAATATATTACTTTTAACAATAGAAAAAGTTGAAACAAATTCAAAAAGATAGGAGAAAAAAAGATGAGAATAAAAGCATATATCGGAATCAAAGATGACCAACCTTATTCTGCACGGATTGACGTTTTGGATGCCTACGATAAAAGGAAAGAACTCAAGAGCCGGGGATATAAATATCAGGCTTACGGAGAGAATATCTGGACCCGATGGATAATGGTTGCAGATGCCCAGCCAGAAATGGAATGGCTGAAAGAACTCGGGGCCGATGGATATGAGCAAGGTTGCAAAATCAAATCGGAATCAGACGATCATATTGCCACGTATAATAATTAACCGCCGAAAGGCAAGGAGAGAGATAATGAAAATTGAAATTAGAAACTTTGCTGGGAATTGGGAATCGTTAACTTGTGATTGTGGTGGAGATGAATTTGTGGCTTTCCAGGAATATGAGAAAGACGGGGAGACAATCACGGATTTTGAATGCGTTCGCTGCCATGAAGGTCCTCACTTTGTCGGATCAGATGGATGGAGAGAAGCCATGAACCCGATGGCACAGGGTGGGAACTGGAGTATCGAAAATAGGGATGGAAAAGCCATCGAATATGAGGGGGATGAGGTAGTAAGCATGACCCTTGGACGATGGATTAAAACCGATGAACATGGCAACGGAGACTGGGATGGAGCGATGGTGGAGGGGAGAAGTTTCGCGGATGACGGGGGTCAGGAATATAGAGTCATCCGCTAACCGCCCGGATATAACCGGACTTTATACGTCACTTTAACAGGTTAATAGATAGGAGGGGAGGATGAAAGAACTTACGAAAAAACAAAAGGCACAATCTGCAACTGAGAAAGAGATAGATGCAAGAAGAGCGGAAACACTGGCGGCCAACAGGCCAAGAATGGATCGCACACCTTATTATAGTCTCGGAGAAACAGACCGAGAATGGTTTTGCCCGTTCTGCGGACGGTATGGTTATCTGCACGAAAATGAGCAGGGTGAGATTATTTTTCCTGGGTCAATCATGCCGGATGGTGACATAACAACGGAAGAGCATATTGTTGAACCTGGCCACGCTTGCTAAAGGAGGAGAAAACAATGTATATAATCAAAGGCGGATCAGAATGAAATGGCAGATACTACACAACCCGGAAGATATAATCCCGTGGTTTGTGATCAATGAGGAAGGGTATGAGTTATCGGCATATTACACAGAAGCAGAAGCAAGGGCGTTCGTTGAAGGTCTGCTTCGGGGAGAATAAAAGGAGCAGCAAGATGATGGATGATTATAAAAAGAACTGTGATAATTGTGAATTTGACGCGGTGAACGAAGAAGAACCTCCGTGTAATTCATGCACTAGAAACTTAGCAAAATGTTTCTGTGACCAATGGGAAGAAAAAGCGGAGAAAGAAAACGAATGAAACATACGCCGGGAGAATGGAAGGCAGGGAGAACGACAAATACATGGTGCAAAGTGTATGCTGATGGGCGGTGCGTTGCGAGTATCCATCCCATCCATGCAAAGGGAGCAAGGCAGTTAGGGGATTTCATACAAGAAGCCGCTAATGCTCACCTGATAGCTTCGGCCCCAGAACTATTAGAAAAGCTAATACGATTAACAGATTATGCCGAAGAATGGCTCCGTGATTGCCCCGGTGTATTAAAAGATAGGATTATTAAGTCAAGCAGAAACACTATTGCAAAAGCAAAGGGGGAGCTATGAGACTATACCACCACAAAACAGACGGAGGAGCCGAGTATTTATGCTCTAATGCAGTAGAAGGAACAGAAGAGGGGACTTTTAGCTCTAAATATATTGTACGGATTGATGGAGATATAACAAAAGATGCTGAACTGTTAATCCGGGAAGAAAATAAGGAGGTTTAACCATGAAAGAGAAAAAGCAGGAGAAGAGGATAACAAGTTAAAAAGGAGGGGATCAACCATGAAAAAAAAACTAACGTCAGCAATGAAAGAAAAGAGAGATAAGCGCCGGGCAGAATTTAAAGCAACCATTAAAAAGGTAGCAGCATTGACCGTGGAACAGAGACAGGAACTTGTCGGGAAGATCGGAGTAATCCCGACTGTAACCGGCTCTGCATTAAGTCCATTTAATTCTTGCCTCGTGATGTATCAAAATCCAGACGTTTCAATGGTCGGAGGTTTTCGTCAATGGAAATCTGCCGGCCGATCAGTCACGAAAGGCCAGCACGGTTTAGGAATCTGGATCCCGACAGTAAATCAGAAAGAAGAGAATCCAGAAGTTAACGAAACAAGATTTTTCATGGGAACGGTATTCGATATCAGTCAAACGGAGGAGATCAAAGATGCAAAGAATAATGCCTAAAACTCAGGAAGAAACAAAATACCTAACGTGTGCCGAAACAGCGAAACTTGTTAGGCAGGCTCTGAAAGTTGTTTTCCCCGGTATTAAGTTCTCAGTTCGGAGTAATACTTATTCCGGGGGAGCTTCTATTGATGTCGGATGGTTTAACGGCCCGACAGAAAATGAAGTAAAAAAGATTACTGACAGATATGAGGGTGCTGACTTCGACGGAATGATTGACCGGAAAACCTATCATACTTCTACCCTGATTGCCGAAGATGGGACCGCCCGGAAAGTTCATCACGGTGCTGATTTTATTTTTACTAATCGGCATTATTCTTTTTCTGGCCTCACTTCCGAGAATAGTTTTATCCAGGTAATGCAGGATTTATGTAAACTCCAGAGGATAAAATATCAGGGATATTATACTCCTTATTTGCTCGGGGATAATGATACCGAAGATTTGAGAGGCCATGTTTATCGCCTCATGAAAATAACATCATTTAGTCCGGATGAAGATTATGCCGGGATTGAATATGACATTGAAGGTAGTAATCATTGGTGCCGGGTAACCAAAATCAAGAAGTAAAACAAAAGGAGGATTGAATGATAACCAGAGATCAGTTCAATAGGTATAAAGAAGTCCGGGATAGTGGAGTTACTAATATGTTTAACGTGGAACTTGTATCTCAGCTTGCCTGGCTAACAAAAAACCAGTGCTTTGAAATCATGAGGTATTACGGGAAGATTGAAAAGGCATTTTCAGAAAGTCAGCCAGTTAATCCAGAGCTTCCTGATAGGGATATTAAAGAAGAAAATTATGATTGTCCCATACATGGGACCGGAGAAGGAAGCGATTGTCCGAGATGTTAAATTGAGGAGATAGATAATGCTACTAAATAAATCATCAACCATTAAATATATTTTAGAGACAGTTAAGGAAACCCGGAGTCATAAATTCTCTCAAGTCTCAGCTGAAACTCTTAACTATCTGGAAGGGATTTTACGAGTATCAATCAATGGAATTATCAGAAGTCACCCGTCGAAAGGAAAAACAATCTATCCGCCTATTAGATAGATGGAATAAATAAAAAGGGGTCTAAAATGACAGTATTGATGGAGAGAAAAGAACTCCAGGGAGAAGATCAAACCGTGGCAATAGTTAATGGACATGATGTCTCAATAGCTACTTTAAGGCGTGTATTCAACCGTATAAGGGATAAAGAAGACTGGAAGGCCCCTTGGGTAGCGGCGGTCCCGGCTGAGACGGTAGAATTAGTTTCAGAAGCAGTAACATTCTTTCACAGTTCCCGGCCAGAACAGATCGGGATTGAGAGAATTACCGGGAGAATTATTCTGGCCGGTAATGGGTATGGTGCTTGGTAAAAATAGAGGGTATGTTATGAAAGGATTATCTGATTATAAAGAGTTTTTAATAAGAAGACAGCAAAGTTGCTCAAATTATGGATTCAAACCACTCTGGATGCCAGATAAGTTATTCCCTTTTCAAGTGGCTCTCACAGAGTGGGCAGTAAAGAAAGGTCGGGCGGGTATATTTGCGGATTGCGGAATGGGGAAAACTGCCTGTCAACTTGCCTGGGCAGAAAATGTAGTTCGCCATACCAATAAGAAGGTTTTAATCCTAACTCCGTTAGCAGTAGGACCGCAAACAGTAGGAGAGGGAGAGAAATTTGGAATAGAGTGCGTTCAATCCCGTGCCGGGAAAGTATCATCCAAGATTACAGTAACTAATTATGAAAAACTTCATAAATTCTCACCGAATGATTTTATCGGTTGTGTTTGTGATGAGTCTTCAATTATCAAACATAATACCGGGGCAACACAAAAGAAAGTCACCCGGTTTATGAACAAGATGCCTTACCGCTTACTCTGTACTGCTACGGCGGCACCGAATGATTTTGTTGAGCTTGGAACATCTTCAGAAGCTCTCGGAGAATTATCTTACTCTGAAATGCTGACAAGGTTTTTCAGGCAGAGAGATAATAAAGGGCAGCTACAAGAAGCCAGGAAGCAGGAATTTGCACGAATAGCAGTTAATCATTTTGCCCGATTATCATTCAGGGTTCATCAATCAATAGGTCAATGGCGGTTAAAATATCATGCTGTTCAAAATTTCTGGCAGTGGGTATCTTCCTGGGCTCGTGCGTGCCGAATGCCGTCAGATTTAGGATTTGAAGATAGAGATTTTATTCTCCCCACGCTAAAAGAGATTGACCATATTATTAAACCCGACTCACTCCCTGAAGGATTATTATTCTCTATCCCTGCTTTCGGATTAAAAGAAGAGAGAGAAGAGCGAAAAAGAACAATAAATCAAAGGTGTGAATTTGTTGCGAACCTGGTAGACCATGATCAGTCTGCAATAGTATGGTGCCATTATAACCCGGAGGGGAAACTACTTACAAAGCTAATCCCGGATGCGCGGGAAGTTGCTGGGGCGACGCCGGATGATGAGAAGGAAGAAATTTATGCAGACTTTCTATCAGGAAAATTAAGAGTAATAGTCAGTAAGCCAAAGATCGGGGCGTGGGGATTAAACTGGCAGCATTGCGCTCACGGCGTGACCTTCGCCTCTCATAGTTATGAACAATACTATCAGTCCCTCCGTCGGATTTACAGATTTGGACAAAAAAACCCTGTCCGCTGGGATGTAGTTGCAACAGAAGGGGAGCGAAGAGTAATTGAAAATATGAGACGCAAAGCTAACCAGGCTGATGAAATGTTTGAAAGAATGATGGAACATATGACCAGTGCATTAAAAATAAAGCGAAAAGAATATAAACATAAAACGGCAGAACTACCCAGTTGGATAAAAGGATAATAAGTAATGAATGAGAAACAAATTATTACCAATAAGTATGCAATTTATAATGGAGATTGTATCCCGATAATGGAGGATATGCCGGACGAATCTGTTCATTTGTCTCTCTATTCTCCTCCGTTTTGCGGTTTGTACCAATATTCGAGTGATAATCAGGACCTGTCAAACTGTATTAGCTATAACGAATTTTTTGAGCATTACGGTTATTGTGTAGATCAGATTATTAGATTAACTTTACCGGGTAGAGTGTCAGCAGTTCATTGCATGGATATAACAACCGGCAATAGCGGTAAAGACCATTTAATGGACTTCCCCGGAGATATTATCAGGCTTCACGAATCAAAGGGGATGAGGTATATTGCACGGTATCATATTTGGAAGGAACCATTAACGATCCGAAACCGGACAATGATGAAGAGCTTATCTCATAAGTGCTTAACACTTGATTCAACTAAATGCTCTATTGCTAACGCAGACTATCTTTTAATATTCCGGAAAAACGGAGAAAATCCAATACCAGTTTCACACCCCAGGGGATTAATGAATTATGCCGGGGAAAGACCAGTGCCGGTTAAATTATTAAGGTATCAAGGATGGAAAGGTAATCAAATCGAAAATAGATATTCTCAATGGGTATGGCGTCAATATGCCTCTGCATTTTGGGATGATATTAGACTTGATCGCACTCTTCCTCATAAAAATGGAAAAGATCCAGAAGATGAGAAACATGTTCACCCTCTTCAATTGGACGTTATTGAAAGGGCTTGTATTATGTGGAGTAATCCCGGTGAAGTAATTTTAACTCCATTTGCTGGAGTTGGGAGTGAAGTTTATGGATCTTTAATAAATGGCAGGAAAGCAATCGGGATAGAACTCAAATCTTCATACTATCGTCAGATGAGTAGAAATATAAAAAATATAAAAGAAAACTCATACGATAATCAGATACAACTTGAATTATAATAAGTTACTGTATTATCAATAACAAAAGGGGAGAATGATGAAAAGAAATAAATGGGGTATAGTCGAAGCTGGTAAGTATTCAGTTGTCGTAGATCAAGAGCAACCTGGATTTGATGATATGGAGTCAGATGATAAAATATCTTATTCCATTGCTACCTGTTATTGGTCGACTCATAAAGAAGATGCGGAAGCGATTGCCAGGGGTCTCAATCTAATAAGATATTCCAAGGATAAATTAGATGAAAATGATAGCGGAGTAAGAGTTGATTCCTCGATAATACTGGGATCAATCTTTTGTTCATTATTATTGATTTTAGTAATTGTTTATCTGGCTTTCAGATACCTTATTTTATAGCCCC
>Ga0307928_10001022_pt1 | contig 20999 bp, 19 predicted proteins | sample AceLakmetagen232_FD_201815 | JGI IMG/M metagenome (GOLD analysis project Ga0307928, IMG submission 201815) | Saline water microbial communities from Ace Lake, Antarctica - #232 | ecosystem: Environmental > Aquatic > Non-marine Saline and Alkaline > Saline | place: Antarctica: Ace Lake... | reverse complement strand
CAATTTCCTTTAAGAACTGTTGTAAATCGAATGTTATTATATCTGCTTGTTTTTTATCTAAATTCCTTAAACCATTACTAGCCCTATTAACTCCATCATAAGGTATATCTGTTAAGGTAAGATCAACAGAATTAGTTGGCATTGATTTCATCACCTCTAAGCAATCTCCTTGTATTATTTTCATACATTTCCTCTCTTAATTAATTATAATGCTCGGTGATTAGTTTTTTTACTTGGCACATAGCATCGTTGAACCCTTCCCAATCTTCATATTTATAATAATCTCCAACACTACTTCTTGTTACAACTTTCTTTTTAGGCATCTCCCCAATCAACTCCTCTCTATCTTTAAGACGGATGGTGCGGATGAATTGTTTAACAGTTTCTCTGCTTGTTGTTTGCCACATATCTCCACTAATTTTATCAACAAACTCTCCCATATCTTTAACTGAAGCATCCGCTTCTTCTTTTGACATCTTTGGTATTTCATATCCACTTTCATTAAACATACAATTAACTATTAAATCTAATTATAGGCTAGATTGGTTTGCCTTTATATCAGACTAAAGTGCTGGGTTTAATTAGTGAGAGGATCACCTCCCCCCATAAAAGGGGGAGGGTCACCCGTGGGAGTGTTTAACACTATGGCCTTAACATAGCACACTCAATAAAACCTATTCCTTGCCAGTTGACTTGAGCAAGGAGATCTATCAATTGGTCGTTCCCTATTAACAAATCTCCATGTTGAAGTCGTACTTCATTAATGTTTAAAATGGCTATTTTAATTTTATCCATTAAAGTTTTTTTGGTTTTCATAGTATCCTCTCATATTTTTTAAAAATGATAAATTTTAGAATATATCACTACTAAAAAATAAATTGTTAAGACTGTTTTAATTAAAAAAGGTAATTTTTCTTTGTTCATGTTCAGTTAGTAAAATTGACAATGATTTCTTTTTCTTGTTTGTTCATAGGTTTTATGTGTTTAATTTTAAAGGCAATAGCCAGCTTGCTCGGGTCTAGTCAAGCAAGCAGGCCATTTTATATCTATTTTAGTTATTGCTAGCGTATTAAAGATTATATCTAGCTATTAACTAATAATATTTAATTATAATGTTCCCATATCAATCGTGCCAACAACAAAGAAAACAAACAGGAGAGAAAAGGCTATGAAAATAAAGACTTTTAAATCATCAATTTTGTTTTGTCTTTTTTCTAGTTTTTTTCTGATAAATTCTGTTTGATAATAGTTTCTCATATGGTTTGATATTCATTAATGTTATTTATTTATACTCTAATTATAGCATACTGGCAGAGATTGTCAAGCATTCAAGAAGATTATCAAGTCATATTATTGGCTAACTACAGCCAAAAAAAAATAGCCCAAAAAGCTATAAAATAATGGTAGCAAAAATTAGTGAGTTATCCACAATTAAGAGATAAAGATATTTAAAGGTATAGGAAATTTTAGCCAAACAATTAAAGAGATATATCGCCGGTCAATAACAGTTTAGACAGTTAAAAAGATAGCTATCCAGTGTTATAGGGATAAGGAATATAAGTGGGAAAAGAGGGAATACTAGCTAGATAGATAAAAGATTAAAATTGATGTTTAAAAGCGATTTATTACGCTAGTGTTCTTTAGTTGTATAAAAGCGATAAATGGTAGTTATTACATAATAAAATAACAACACCACCGCAACCGCCAGCCCCGCCAGTGTTTCATAGTGTCGCTCCTTTGTTAGCACGCAGTGCTAACATATTGTGTCCACGAAGTGGACTACATTGTAGGCATATTGTCCACGGAGTGGACCACCTTGTTTTTTGCTTGGTGTTTTTCATGGTGTTTACAGTGGTTAGATAGTGGTGCGGGGTGTTTACAGTTCTGTTATACACCCCTAACACTACGCTTAACCATTGTGTGAAAACAGGTAGAGGGGGTATAGAATCTTTGAACTTTAAGTTCTACGACTTCTCCCTCCCAAACAACAGTCATTTCAAACACTTTGTTTTACCCTGTGTTAAAACAACTCTAGTAACACTTCTAGTAGCCACTGTTTATCCCGGTAAGACACAAAAAAACACTATAGGAAGCAATAGAGCAACACATAGTAGAGAACACATGATGAGGTGGCAAATGGGTTTTACACCATTTACAGAGTTTTCATGGTTATTGGGTTTAACACATTTATTAAAAGTTATTTTTGGCAAAAACAGATTAATGTCATTTACCCCCCCTCTAGTAGGGGTAGAGAGGTTGTATATATAGAAAAAACATATGGCGATTTACATTTTTCCCTGGAAAGAACAATCTGCTAGAGGACAGGTAGAGGACACTAATCGAAATTACTTGACACTTCCAATAATCTATGCTAATATTATTTATAAGCAGTTTAGCTAGGTCTAGAGCTATAGTAAATAGCTACGAGCTTAATTGTCAATGTTCATACGGATCCACCTTTCAAAAACAGAGCCTCATAAAAAAAAATCTCATAAAAGTCCAATATCACATTGGGCTTTTATATTTGGGCTAAATTAGAAAATTATTTTTCCATCTCCTTGTCACAATCTAATAATCCGATATAGCCCTTTTTTCCCGTATAAGTTGAGGTTGTAAAAAACATTGCGTGAATCTATTCGCCCATTCTTGTGCCCGAGTAAATATTTCAATTCACTAGGCCCCGAAAACTTAACTCTTGATCATATTTCCCCTTTTCGGTCGTTATTACTTCCAGGGATTCTGAGAGCACCGCTTATTAATGAGGCTGATTTATTTCCCACTCGCGATGATTAACAAAAAAAAGCAGGGTGTTACCCTACATATTCATTTTGAATACTTGATAAAAAATAGAAAAAAATATAAATCCAAGCCAAAAAATCTCGTTGGCTATCTCTATATATTTCCCACCTTTATCGTAGTTCATAAAAAAAATTATATTTAAACTATACCACATAGCAATAATAATTGTCAAAACTATCATTTAGTTATATAATACCAATATGAATATAAACTCATCCATTACAAAATCTAAACATTTTGCTGTAATAATGGAAAAATACGATAAATTCGGAAAATCATTACCTCTAAGAACCTTTTGGAGAGAGTATGTTAATGACATCGATGAAACAATTAGTTACAAAGTTTGGTATAAATTCATGAAGAAATTTAATGGAGTAGTTATAGAAAAAACAAATTCGATTGTGGATAAGTATGCTGATAAACAAGTCAATGAAAATACCTTAGAAAAAAACTCATTAAAAAATATATTAAAAATTGCCGACTTCACCATAGAGGAATTAACAGAAAATCCAGATTTATTAAAAAAAATACCACCAGAAGAAAGAATGAAGTGGCTTTTCCAATCAATGAAAGCCAGAGATAGCAGAATGATAACCGTGGCCAAAGTTAAAGCCGAAGAAAGAAAGACATCTCTTTACGAAGATATGCTCCAAGGGGCTCAATATGGAGAAATAGTTGAAATAGAAGAAGAAGAAGAAGAAATAGAAGCAACCCCCAAAAAATTAGAAGAAAAAGTAGTAGTTTTTAACCCTAATAACCTATAAAATGTCAGAAAATGAAAAAAAAGCAACAGATTTAATAGAAAAAATAAAAATTGGTCGGAAAGATCCAGTCTTTTTCGGAGAAGAGTTTTTGGGTTTGCATTTTCATGATAAACAAAAGATATGGCTTTGGATCACCACCAAAACCCAAATAAAAAAAGCTCACGATTTAGCCAAAGAGATACAATTAGAATTACCATCCATAGAAAAAATGCAAGAACACCCATTTTTAAAGAACATTTTAGCCCCAGGTAACCGATTTGGCAAGACATTTGTCACTTCGGTTAAGCATATTTGGTATAATTTTTATAAAATTGGTTGTTATGGCCCCCCAAAATATATTCATGACATCAGATATGCCACTTTGAACATATCGCCACACTCAATGCAAGTTGATGCTGCCTATAGATACATTGTAGATATTTTTAATGACAAATTAATCTATGAATGGGGAGGAAAAAAGGTTAGGAATGAATGTAAAATAAAAAGTTTTTTGATTGATCATAAGCAAATTAAAAGAGAAGTAGTGTTTTCGAACAACTCAATGATAAAAGGTGTCCCTACTGGAGAAGATCAGGCATCATCTCTAGCTGGAACTCAGTTTTATTATATTTCATATGATGAGGCCCCACAATCTCTTCATCTGAGAGAAGAACTGCCAGCCAAAATACAATCAAGATTGCTCGACACAGGTGGTCCAATGGATATTATAGGCACCCCAGAGGTAGATAAACCATCTCATGTCTATTACCAAAGAATCGTAAAGTATGGAATGAAATTGAAAGACGGGTTTTTTACCATTATCGGTGGAATCAGCAACAATATTTTTATTGGTGAAAAAGAAAAAAACAGTATTTTAGAATCAATCAAACAGACAGATAAAGAAAAGTATAGGCAAGTTGCTTTTGGAGATTTTATTTCATCTGGGGCAAAACTATTTCCAACAGTAGCTGTTGATAGGCTTTGGGAGGCATACCAACCGATAACAGTAGGCAAAGAAAACAGAAAATATATGATAGGCGTAGATTGGGGCTTTTCTGACACCGGGGATCCTAGTGTTTTCTTTGTAGTTGATATAACAGAGCTATTAAATTATGCAAACAAAAAGCCACTAGTGGATGGAGTTCATTATAGAATAGCTTATCGGGAATCTATTAAAGGAGCTTCTCCATATTCTGCTTTGGCTAAATTAAAAATATTACAAAATGATTTTAATAATGCTGAAATTATTCATGATTCTTCATCAATGGGAGGAGTAATGATTTCAAAAATGTTAAGAGAAATGAAAGTTAGAAATCTTCATGATTTTTCAGTGTCAAAAAGTCCAAAAGATGAAATGTTATTTTTATTTTCTCTAGTTTTAACAGACAGAAGAAAGATAACCACTGATGAAGACGGAAAGATAACAGAATTAAATCCTAATTTTGGTAAACTTAGATCGTTTCTAATTCCAGAGTTAGAAGAGCAATTAGGAAATTACAAAATGCAAGATAATAAGCTAGAACAAGACGAAGTTATGGCATTAGGAATGATTTTGTGGTATTGTGAAAGAAAGATAGCTAAAAACAGAACTAAAGTTTTTGATTTAAACATATTAGCAGATAAACCATCAGACATTTTAAAAGCTAGAAATCAAAATAAAGAAATAATAACCAAAGAAATTATTATAAAAGAAAAAATATTTTAAAAATATGTTGGAGTATAAAGAAAATATGACCAAAAAAGAGCTAGAGGCTTTTGAGGATCAATTAAAAAACGAATACATAGACCATAAAGGAGAAACAGAAAAAGATTTGAATTTTAGGATACATGGGATTGGAGCCACCAGAGGTTCTTCTGGAAAACAGTTTGTTGGGTATGAAACCTTAGGTCAGTTTTATAGAGGAGACCAATGGGATCATGACGAACCACCTGGTGCTTCGCAAAGAACAGATAATTATTGTGCAGTTATAGTTGATACATTCTCTTCTTTACTTTTTGACGCTCCTGTGGAGGTTAATTGTCCGTCACAAGACGAAACAGACGAATTGTTAGAAATGAAAGCTGAATTTAAAGAGAAACTTTTAAAAAAGATCTATGATGATAATGATGCTGATGATATTATATTTCCAGAATTATCAAAAACTGGGTCAAACTATGGAGATACCTTTATTAAAGGTCCACTAATTGATAAAAAAGGTAGTAAAAATAAAAATGATTGGAAAATAGTTTTCTTTAATGTAGAAAATCCAGCCAATGTAAGATTAATATTTCTTGATGAAAATTTTAAAGAGTTGTATGGGTTCATAGACACCACTGCTATTTCTCCCATGAAATGTGAAAAATTATTTGGAGAAAAATTAACGAAAAGAGGAAAAGATGTAAAATCATTATTGAAAAAATATAATAAAAAATCAGGCACTCCAGCTTTTAGATCACAACCAAATATAAATTTGCAACAAACATATCAACCAATGTTAAACAAAAATGAATATTGGACTGATAAGATTATGGCTATATTTATTGAAGACGAGCTAGTAGATTGGTATTATCATGACTGGGGATTTGTTCCGCTAGAATATATAAAAAATATTTATGTCCCAAATTCTCCATATGGAAAATCAGATATTGAAGATGCAATCGACCCTCAATTATTTTATACAAGAATAAACAACGATTTAGCTAATGCTATAAAATTCCTATCCACCATAAATTTAAAAGGTAAAAATTTAGAAGGCATGGAAGTAATGGTTCATGGCTTATCAAAAATATTTAATATCCCAGACGATGGAGAACTAGATTCAATCTCAAGATCTGGTGATCCATATTCAACCGGAAATTTTGCAGAAGGAAGAAGAAAAGCAATTCTAGATGTTTCTGGAAGTTCAGAAGCGTTAATGTCATCAGCCCAAAATGCTAGTGTTTCTGGCAGGTCTATGTCGATGGCTTTACAATCTGTTATCAGAAAAATATCTCCAAAAATAAAAAGATACCAAAAAGCCCTAAGAAGCCTAAATAGAAATATTTTTAAATTATTAGAGATTTATTATCCAGAAACTAAAGAAATAATAATGGGAGATTATGTAAACGAAGTGAGCATTATTTCAACATTGTTGAGAAACATAATAGACGAATTAAATAAAATGCAATCTGGTGTCCAATCACTAACAACCACCCAAAAGAATCTAGGCATTCCTCAACCGAAAATAGAACAAAAGAGAATGAAACAAGATTTATCAGATCCTGTTTTGGGACCACAAACAGCTAGACAACCAGGGCTTTTAAATGTTCAATTACAAAATCCAGAATCTTCAATGCCACCAACAGAGGGATCTGAGGGGGGAGGGCTACCATCAGTTCCAAATCAAGGAGGAACAAGTGCTAGTCCAGGGGGATCAATAGCTGGAGCTAATCAAAGAGCAGCTGGAGGAGCAATGCCAGTCAATGCTATAACTGAATAAAAATATGGCTTTTGAAAAATTATCAGAAAAAAAACAAATAGCTACAAATTTAGGAACTTATATTAGCTCTCTATCTAATTTGCTTTACCAAAACAGAGAAAGAAAAAATTTAGAAGATGAAAGAAAGTTTAGTGAATCTGTTTTGAATGATAATCTAGATTTGGATCAGCAATTAAATTATAGAGAAAGACAATTAAAAAAAATATCAAAGACAGACAGGTCAGAAATAAAAAGAATAAAAGAAGAAATATCAAATTTAAAAGACCAAATCGAACAAAAAAAGTTTTCAGACGACTATTTAGAACAGCTAACAAATCAAAATGCAGGAGTGCAATCAACAGAAACAACGATAAATTGGTTAAATAAAACGTTATTAAAAACAACAGATATTGCTATAAAAAGTAACATAAAGACAGAATTGAATAAATTGAAAACTAATTTATACGAACAGAAAAAAAGCATTATTGCTAGTAATACTACATACGCAGTAAATAGCAGGGGAATAGAAGTGATAGATAAACAAATAAAAAAAGTAAATGATTCAAGGGTAGAGGCATTAGATTCTGGCAACAATGATTATGTTTCAATTTTAGATTTGCAACTTCAATCTTTACAAAAAGCCAAAGCAGAAACCCAAATAAGTAATGTATTAACCCAACTGTCAGTTTCGACAGTTTCTGGAAACTCGGCTTTAGGACTTTTAAATGAGTTTAATAAACAGATAGAAAATGCTGACATAAATACACCAATAAATATTGGAAATGCTAGATATGAATCAGCAAAAGAATTTTGGGAAACAAAAAGAGGAGATTATTTAAGTGATAGATCTGGAGAAGGATTTTTTTCTAGATATGACATTGAGCTATCTGACAAATTGGTATATAAAAGCACAAAAAATATTTTGAATAACGATTCGTTCGAAGATGTAACGAAGTGGTATGACAATTTAAAAGAACGCCCAGAAATGCAAACATACATAGATAAAATTGACCAAGATAAGCAAAAGTCTTTGAAGACAACAGCTGACCTGAGATCAAACGACATATTAAATCAGTTTGCTATAAAATCAGATGTAAAAAAAGCTCTATCGGAATTAGCGTTTATTCAAGACACTTATGGAGTAAACCAATCATTAAATTATCAGAAGATTGTTTCATCAGCTGCCCAAGAAAAACAGAATCAAATTAACGACATATTATCAACAATGTCCAGTATTTTAGCAGAAAATCAGGGCATGAGTAATCAAGCAGCCATGGATTTAGCTATTAAATCTGGAGCAGGAGCATTCGTTTCAGCCGAAGAATTAGCTACTAATAAAGCGTCAGATATTATTACAGGGTTATCTGATAAAGCAACAGAGCAACAGTTTGGAGAAGAAGATAAATTAAGCATTGATAAAGGGACTGCTCCAAAATTTGAAGCACCATCTTTATCAGAGGGAGAATTATATAAAGCTCCAAACGACAAAACTGTCTATAAATATGAAAATGGAAGTTTAAGACCATTTTCTGGTGCATGGACAGAAGAACAACTTAAAGAATACACAGGGAAGGGATTCAGCTCAATAAACGAAATGAACTCTATCGATGGGTTGACAAAAGGTAGCCCAATTGTAACAAATGATATAGAAACAATAAAACCAATAGAACAACCAGGACAAAAGATTTTTAGCCCAGAATTATTAAAATACTACAAACCAGAAGAAATAATTACCAAAGGACAAGATAAATTCTTGAAGCAAGGAGTTAAACAAGTTTGGGGAGAAAAATTAACAGGGGAATCGTTCCAAGAATTACAAACAAAATATAATCCTGCCGAAGTAGAAAAAAGAATAGTTAGAGCAGGAAAAGATATTTATTTAAAATCAGAATAATATGCCAACTTTTAATGTGTCATTTTTAAACCCAGCGATAAGAAAAAAAAGCGGAGGTTCTGGTGTCGGTATAATCAATGATCAATTGACGATATTAGAAAATACTTTAGCTAAAGACGGATTTTTGGCTCCTGGCGATTACGATATTCTAATTGAAAAAGCTAGAGAAATAAAATTATCTGGAGTGTTGTCAACAGATCAAGCATCAAATTATGATGTAAAAATTTCAGCATACGAAAGAGCAAAGTCAGCCCAAGAAATATCTTTAAGCAGTGATATTGGGAACATGAATAAATCAATAGAAAATGAAGCCAAGGAAGATGTTATTGTTTCGGGCAACAACCCTAAAAGATTTTTAGAAGCTAGAATTGCGAGCTATCAAGCAAAATTAAACGATGTGACAGAAATTTTAAACAGAAAAACAGCCAATGGAGAAAACACAGCAGAAGATTATAATGAGTTCCAATCTACGCTACAATTATATAGAAATAAAGTTGATAATTTAGCTGCCATAGATAATTTTGATCAAACAAATCCAATAAAAGGATTTGTAGCTTATGTCGAGACAAATAAAAATGGAGAGATTGTTAATATAGATTATAGTAAATTTGGAGAAAAAACAGGTTACACAGAAACAGATGGCATGATAGAAGGAATACAAGTTTTTGGAAAAGTAAACTATAAAGAAGATGGGAAAAATTATTTTAAATTGGGAGATAAAACTTTTTCAGCAGTTGATATGTTAATTCCAGACGAAGCACATCCTGGAGCATATAAAACAAACCAATTGAAGGCAACTGCAACCGGTGGTCTTTTTTCTAGAGCGGAAGCTGGATATGTAAACATGGCAGGAGATTCTTTAAAAACTCAAGATTATATGCCAATAAATTCTTGGGCTAAAGGAGCCAATGGATCGCTATATAAAAGAGGAGAAGAGGGTGAATACACTAAATATATAAATGCTAGAGAAGAAGATTTACCAATAAATGGACCAATTTTTAATATGCCAGATTCTTTTGAGCAATCGTTAATGAGAGGAGTGGGAGAAACTGTAGATTTTTCTGAACAAATGTCACCAGAGCAAGGAGCTGGTATAAACCAAGAAATGGGAATGTCTATCGATCCAGCTAGAGCTAAACAACAGCCAGAAACAAATTATAATTTGCCAAATCCATATCAACAAGGCAAAAAAGATGTTAGCACACAAGCACTTAAAACTAGCAAAGTCCCAAAAGAAAAGATGTCAACTGGAATGTTAGATACTGCTAAAAGAACATTCAAGTCATCGGTGAATTCTTTTAAAAATATGTTTAGTTAAAAATATGCCTAGATCAAATAATTACTATGATAATAAGTTGGATGAGGTAGAACCACAGCAACCTCAATCTTTTGATACTCAAAAGCAACAAAATATTAGCCTAGGTATCCAGCCAGAGCAAATAGAACAAAACCAACAAAGAGCTTTAGAAAATGCGACAGTAGATTCAGCCAGAATTGATGCCAATAGATCTCTAGTTAATAGCTGGCCATATGAATTAGCAGGAGCTGTATTTGATATGCCAGATCAAGGATATTGGGATTCACTTAGTGGAACCGAGAAAGCTAAACATATTGGAAAAGAATCAGCTAAATTTTCTTGGAATTTTTTAAAAGCATTTCCAAAAGAAATAGTGAAAGCACCATTAGCGATAAGCCACGGTTTGATGGATTTAGAAACAGCAGCTTTAGACAAAATATCTGGATATAAACAAGGAGAAAACAAGGCTCTGGATGCTTTAAGATACGACAAAACATATTCTTTGCCAGTATTAGGAGAAATAAAAGGGGTTAGAGCTACATTTGATGAAGGAATAAAGGCTGGTTTGCCGCCTTTTTTCGCAGCAGTGCATTCAACTGGAAGATTAGCTGGAGATATAGCGATAACAGCTTCTTTATCAGAAGCTATTAACGCTACTGTTTTTAACCCGAGAGTGAAAACAATTAGTAAAACGAAAACGGTTGACAATCCATTTTTAGTGGCAGAAGAAATAAAGGTTGGATCAGAAGCAGGAGCAATAGCAAAACAAGCGGGAGGAATATTAGAAGCAACTGCAGATAAATCTATACAGTATATGCCAGTTCCAAAATCAATAGCAACTAAATATAAAGGAAATTCTAATAATATAAAATTAAAAATAGTCCCATATGGGGCGGGGAAGGCAAAGGTTTCTATTGTAAGAATAAGCAAATCTTGGATAGACAAAACAAAAGATTTTTTAACAAATAAGTTTGGTAAAAGCAAAGTAACAGAAGGAATGTTTGGGCCAGAGCTAGAAGTTGATGCAGGGCTAATAAAATATAATCCAGAAGTATTTACACAAAAACCATCGGTTACGATTAAACCAGTAGCAGAAGCTCCATTGGCAGGAGTGATGGAAAATATTGCTACATCAAAATATCAAACAAATTTGTCAGTAGAAGCTAATAAACAAAACGGAGCAAGCCAGCAATATGAAAAAAATGTAGTAGATCCATATGCGAAAGAAGAAACAACCAGCATAAATCAGAGAGCTATGAACAAAGAGAAAAAAGAGAATATTCCGTCAGTAATGAATAAACCATTAAAGGGATTCGGAGATTCTGCGGTAACAGAAAAACAAACAGGTCAAATATTAAATTTATCAAAAAGTAAAGAAATAGAAGATACAACATTACAAGCAATAACAAAAGTAATTTCTGGAAAAGATAATATATTTGAATTAACGCAGAATGAAGCGTTCGATGTTTCAGAAACAGTTAGAAACTTTCCAGGTGATGTTGAATTAGAAAATTTAGATTCATCTGTTTTGTTAAGATCATACACTCATCCAGCTAGATATTGGATGGAACCGATAGAAAGAACAATGGGAGTCCCTGTATATTCTGAAATATATTTAAGATTTGAAACTGGTGCTAGATTATTAAAAATATATTCTGAAAAATGGCGACAAGAGGCAAGAAATATTTATGGAAAATATGCTAAACCAAAATATTTAGAAGAAAGAAGATTAATAACATCTTATATAGAAGGGAATAAAGATGTAATTACAAAAAATGGATCATTATCTCCAGAAACAAAAGCAGATTTAGTAAAAGTAGGAGATTGGTTGACTGAACAATATAAAGAGTTTTTTAAAAAGTATAATATAGATTCAAAAAAATGGTTTGAAATATATTCGCCTAGATTAAAAAAGAGAGGAAGTATCTCTGAGTTTTATAAATCGTCAGAATTGCCTCTAGAAATAAAAGCATTCTTTGAATTTGAAAGAGAAGGTTCATTAGATATTTTAGAAGATGATTCATTAGCTTTGTTTGACATGTATATTAGAGCTGGAGGAAAAAAAGATTTTTTAAGTAAACCATTAGAAGATTCAAATAAAATTTTGTCAACAGCACCAGAAAATGTTAAAGCAGCCACTAACGATTATATACAAGAAAAAATGGGTTATCAGGGGAAAACAGAAGAATTTATGAATAATTTTGGTAAAAAATTATCAAACAAATCAAAAGGAATAATACCAGAAACAATAATGAAAGATGTCGTAGATACAGCCATGACATTGTCTTATGCGGGAGCTCTTGGTTTGCCAAGAATATTGCCAATATTAAGAAATACTGTTCAACCATTGCTATTAACATATCCAGACATTGGACCAAAGTGGTTTATTGAAGGAGTAAAATTGTATAGAAAAAATGGAATAAAAAAATGGAAAGATAAAGGATTTTTAGTGGAAATGGGAGTCCCCTATGGAGCAGAGTTATCAGAAGCATCTGGAAAAGGAAAATTTGGGAAAGCAGTAGATATGTATAAAGGAGCAAACAGAATTGCGATGAAACCATATGCCTCAGCTGATGCTAGGAATAGATCAATAACTGCTTATAGTGCAGAAGCCAGAATCGATAACGCTATTGAAAGAATAAAAAATGGAGAAATAGATTATAGACAATTTGAAAGAGAAATAGACATGGCTGGATTTAATCCAACGCTGCAAGATGTAATAGCAAAAAAACTAAGAGAAAATACAGCAGAATCTATAGAAGAAGCCAAAGATTTAATGATAATGGATATTTTAGATAGAACACAATTCCCATATAGAAAAGGGGCAGAAACAAGAATGCATTATGGAATGAAAGGAAAAATGGGATTACAATTTTCTCAATGGACATGGGAATACGCCTTTACTTTAAAATCTTGGGCAGCCAGAGGACAATGGGAAAAATTTGTCAGATGGTATGCTATGAGTTCGGTATTAAAAAGATCAGCAGAAGAATCTTTTGGAGTAGATATTGACAAGTGGGTAAATTTTGGACCAATATCTGGAATACCATTAGGACCATTAGCTAATGTGGTCGGATCTATGTATAGAGGAATAGAAGCAAGTGCCACAAAGATGGATGACGATGTTAATAAATATTGGAAAGAAATTGTTGGAACAATGAAAATATATGGAGGAATCGCCACTGGAGTTGGCACGCAAAAATTAGTGGACTTCTATAAATCAATAGATAGATATGAAGCTGGAATAGCAGTTTCGACAGATGAAGATCCTAATAAAAAATTTGGAGTTTGGTCGTCAACTGGCAAATTAATTAGATGGGTAGATTTTGCAGAATTATTAAAGATAGCAACAGGATTTAAGCCAACAGAAGGGACAGAGCAATCAGAAAAAATAAGAGCAGCAAAAAAAGACAATTTAATATATCAAAAAAAGATTGATGAAGCTATGAATTATCTAGTGGATGGAAATTTTGAAAAATTTAATGAAAAAGTAATTTCTGAACAATTAATAATTTCAGACATTGCTACAAAAATGAAATCATATAGCATCCCACTAGATAAAAGAATTTTTGAAAGGCTGTCATTGCCTTTAAAAGATAAATATTTTAATCTATTTTATCCATCAAATTAAAAATATGTCATTATTACCAAACCAAGCTAGCTTTGAATTAGGCGAAGAACAAACGACAGGAGAGGCTAATATTATTTTAGCAGAAAAAGAATTGGGGTTCGTTCACGCCAACTTTGATAACCCAAAAACAGAATTTGATATTATAGTAGAAGATATGGCCGGAAATCAACAATTTGTAAAAAGAGGTTGTAAAAATCCATCAGGAAGATGGGGAGAAAAAATAGACTTGCCAATCAGTGCTAGTTATTGTAAAATAAAAGTAGAGAATGTTAAAAATGGAAAAAAAATAGATTTATTTTTTGATTAATGTTATAATAAAAAAATGACAGAACAAAACAATCCAGCCTCCACTCCTGATAATTCAGGACAGGCCGCTGGTCAGGCAAAGCCTGCTAATGCTAATCTTGCAGCTGGTGGAAATCAGCCAGAAGGATTAAAAGACGATGTTACAAAAATCCAAATGGATCCCCAAGAGATAGACGCTTTAAAAAGGGATGCAGGAAGATGGAAAAAACATCAAGACGATGCTCGCAAAGAACGAATGAATAAAAAAAGCAATCGTTCAAACGAGGATTACAAGTTAGACGATGCTACTCCCGAGGCCTTAGAAGCATTGAGGGTGAGGGATCAAAAATTAGATGAGCTTTCTCTAACAAACAAAGTTTTATCGGTTAAAGACAAAGTCAGAGATTTGATGGATGATGAAGAATACAAAGGAGTTTCTTCGGCAATTAAAAAAGCCATTGTAAGAAATCCTCTTGGATTTATAAATCCAGCATCAGATTCTTTGGAAGATTGTATAGCTGATATTAAGGATTATCTCGATGAAGAATTAGACAATGTTCCTATTAATACATTCAAAAAAGATGACACTGCTGATAACATCGAAATTAAAAAAGATAATCACCAAGTTCCTCCAATCGGAGGCTCTGGTCCAGCATCTCCCAATAGCGTTCCTGACAATAACATTGCAGGAAAAACAGGACCAGCGAGATCAACAGCTATTTTAGGTAATTTACTTAAAAATAGGGGGAATAATTAATAATTAATAATCTTAATACTATGGCCCTACAAACACCAGGGATGACAACTTCATACGACCAAAGTGCAACCTATATTCTTAGTTTGGACGAAATGGTAAGTGCTATTTTGCTAGATGATGCTGATGTCTTATCAACATTGGGATTTTCTAATGAAGGGAAGCCAGTCACCCAAACAAAACACGAATGGGATGAAGACGAATTAAACCCAGTAACTGTTACAGCAGGAAGAATTTTAGAATCAGCTGTATCAGCTACAGGTTCAGCCTTGTGCTTAACTAGCACAACCCACGCAGGAAGAGTAACTGCTGGAACATTATTGACTGACCAGTTATCAGGCAAAAATGAAGTTTTACAAGTTACAGGAGTAAGTGGAGTTTCTGCCACAGTAACCCGTAGTTATGGTGGAACATCTGCTGAAACTCATGGAGCTACAGCTGCCTTTGATATTATTTCAAACCCACGCCCTCAAGGAATGACTGGACCAAAAGATGAATCGGTAGCCAGATCAAGAAGTTATAATTACACTCAAATTTTCTCTAAAGGTGTAAGATTGTCAGGAACTGCTCTTGCTATTGAACACAATGGAATTGGAGCAGAGGATACATACCAAATTGATAAACGAATGCGTGAGTTGATTAGAGAATTAGACAGAACAATCATTATGGGTGTTAGATCGTCTGCTAATGTTGTAGATTCAACCTATGGAACAATGGGTGGTTTAATCGACTATATCAAACATGCTTCTAGCGGAAATATTACATCGACAGCAGAAACATTAGTCCCTAGCGTTTTAAATGCTATGATAAAACAAATTTGGGACGATGGAGGAAATCCAGATATGGTATTAGTTGGCGGAACTCAAAAACAAAAAATATCTGCCTTTGATAAAGAATATCGAAGATCAACAATGGATTCACGCAGAGCTGGATTCACCGTAGAGGAATTTGTTTCAGATTTAGGTATCAATTTATCAGTAGTTGTCGATCGTTGGATTCCTAGCGATATGGCTATTGTAATTGATTCTTCAAGAATTTTGATCAAATCTTTACAAGGAAGATCATTCTTCTTAGAAAAACTTGCCAAAACAGGTGATTCAGAAAATTGGGAGGTAGTCGGTGAATATACCATGGAAGTCAAGCAAGCTGCTAAAGCACATGCAATCCATTGGAATCTTAAACAATAATCTAATTAACTAATCTTATAATTATATGGGAGTATCTAGAGGAGATTGTGTATCAGGTTATTATCCTAATATGGCGGGAACTAGCGGTGTAAAGAGCTATTTGAGTAATCTTAAAGCTCAGGTTATCAGCGGCACGATTTTATCGGCAAATATACCTTACGCAGTTACTCATAACTTAGGACAGACTCCTGCCTTTGTCGGGATAACAACTAGAGCAGCAGCAGCAGAGCAAACAGATGTTAGTGGTAGTGTAACTATTACTGAATCTACAGCATCAGCCGCTACAAGTGCTGTATTCTACGTTATCGGGAATAAAGGTGGAGTTAAGTATAACGCCTTCTTACTTATTTAGCCTTAAATAGCCTTATAACCTGTGGGAGTGTTGACAAACTTTTGTTAGCACTCCTTTTGTTTAATAAAAATATTTAAAGAAAACAATATGAAAATTTTAGTAGCGAACCAGACATTAGACATTTTAGCTGGAAGTGAAACGTATATATTAACTATGGCAACAGAGTTAAAGCGTTTAGGGCATGAAGTGACAGCCTTTAGCCCACAATTAGGGATTATAGCCACTAAATTAGAGGCGATAGGAGTTAAATGTGTAAATACTCTAAATGGAGACGGAAGCCACCAAATAAAGCCATTTAACCCAGTTTTAGAAGAAGCTGAGGGTAAGTTCGATGTGGCGATTTGTGCTCATTATGAAATTACTAAGGAAATAAGAAGAAAATTTTCTAAATTACCAATCATAGCTGTTTGCCATGGGATAATACACTCAAATCCAAAAACTGGAGAAATTTTTCCAGAACATCCAGTCACGGATATGAATATAAACCAATACATAGCAGTATCAGAAGAAGTCCAGAATTTATTAAAATCTGTTTATAATATTGATTCAGTAGTAATAAGAAACTGTTTCGATTTAGAAAGATTTAAAAAAGAAGGAAAATTAAAAGAAAAACCAGAAACAATTTTGGTTAATTCAAACTATTGGGGAGTGGACGGAGAAATAAATGACATTATAAAGGATGTGGCAAAACATTATGATGCAAAATTTATAGGAATCGGAGCTAATTTTGTCCCCACTTATGAAACAGACTTAGTAATTAAAGATGCTGACGTGGTTTTTGGAATGGGGAGATCAGTGATAGAAGGAGTATGTGCCGGAAAGATTGGAGTTGTCCATGGCAGGTGGGGAACCGGGGGTGTTATTACTCCAGAAACATATAAAACATTAAAGTTAACAAATTTTTCTGGAAGACCAGTTAAAGGAGAAGGAAAATTATTAAGTGCTAATGAAATTATTGAGCAAATCGATAATGCGTGGAATCAAAAAACAGTTAATGCTAATTATGCCATTATAAAAAAAGAAAATGATGTTAAAGTGGTGGCGGAAAAACTTTTAGCTATTGCTAATGAATTAATTAAATAATAGTTAAAAATTATGAAAATAATAGGATTAACAAAAATTAGAAATGAATCCAAGATTATAAAAGAAACATTAGACCATTGGGGGAAAATCTGCACAGGAGGAATTTATGTTGTCGATGATGCTTCTAATGACAATACAGTAGAAATTTGCAAAGAACATAAAGATGTTAAAAAAGTTATAGAAATAAAAAGCTGGGATTATGACAGAGAGAGAGCAGAGTGGTTTAATAGGCAATTAGCTCTAGAAAAAGCCCAAGCAGAAGCAGAACCAGACGATTGGTTTGTTTATTTCGATGCAGACGAAAGACTTTATTTCGATAGATGGGATTTATTTTTTGATAAAGAAGTTGGGGCCATAGCTTGCAAATTATATGATATTTATATAACGAAAGAAGACGAAAAAGAAATAGACCATAATAAAAGGAATTTTGTTGGACCAGAGTATAGAACAATAGTCTTTTTCTTCAAAAACTCGCCATATTTAAGATATAATAAACCAGATCAAAGAATAGTTGATTTGCCAGGAGATTGTAAAATTGTAATATCTGGAATAATAAAACATTTCGGGAAAGGATTGTCAGTTGAACATTGGGAAGAAACTTGTGATTACTATATAGATTTTTGGCCTAAATATGCTAATAAATGGAAAGATAGAAAAGGAAAAGCAGTCCATGAAAAGTCAGACTTTGGGAATGAATTGATAAAATTTAGTGATGTTATTAATGGAAAAGAAACAGGTTTTTCTTTAGAAGACAAAATATATGGTAAAAATTAAAAATAATTAATTTAAAATTATGAAAATTCAAATTTCTCCAGAGAAAAAAATTGATGATGCTATGGTTATTTGGCCATACAAAAAAAATGATGTTGATTTAGTTTTAGATCCAAGACCCCCGTATGGTTTAAAATTTAAAAAAGGGTCTATAAAAACAATTTATGCATTCGGGATATTGGGAATTACAAAAGAAAAAGAGATTATAGAAACTCTTAAAAGTTTTATAGAAATTTTAGAACCAAAAGGAGAACTATATATAATTGAACAAGATTTAGATTATATTTTAAGATCAATGCTTGGTGGCGATCTAAGCGTTGAAGAATTTAACAAACATTATAGAAAAGAAACATATCTAAACCAAGATGAGATAGTAAAATATTTAGAAAAGGTTGGTTTTCCTGTTGATAAACAAGTTTGGTGGCAAGAATCAAATAAATTTATTAAAAAAAGTTCTGAAATAATTATTTCAGCAGTAAAAAATAATAATCAATAATATGGAAAATCAAAAAAAAATAAGAAAACCATTGAAATTTGCTTCTCCAGATGGACCAACAGAAAAATATGTAAAACAACAAAGCGTAGAAGAGAATCCAAAGAATGTTGAATTTAATAATGCTTTGCCAACCGCCTTGTTTATTGTTAGGGATAAAGGAGGATGTGGTTATTACAGATGCTACCAACCAGCCTCTTTTTTAAGAACAAGAGGTTTAATGAACACAATAGTAGATTTCAAAGAAACAACAAGAGAACATATTTTGCAAGCAGATATTATTATATTTCAAGAAGCTGGATCAATGAAATCAGTGGAAGCAATGAATTTTGCTAAAGAAAATGGAAAACCAGTTGTAATAGAAATGGATGACGAAATAAGAACAGTATCACCACATAATATTGGTGGCTATGGGGCATGGAACCCAGGAACGCTATTTATCCATAGATTTATTGAACAAATAAAAAGAGTTGATGCTGTAGTTGTTTCTACTCCACAATTAGCTAGAGAATATTCTTTGTATAATGATTCTATTTTTGTTTTACCTAACTTTTTAAATGAAAATAAGTGGGATAATAACCAAATTAAAAAACAAGACGGATATTTAAGAATAGGCTGGGCTGGAGGAAACGCCCATCTTGATGATTTGAAATTAGTTTCAAAAGTAATAGAGAAAATTATTAAAGAATACAAGGGAAAAGTTAAATTTGAAACAATGGGAATGGTCAAAAAAGAATTAGAGAATGTATTCTCTAATTTGGAAGAATTTCATGAAACTTGTCCAAAATGTGGTTATCAAGGAGAATCGGTCACTTGGACAGGAGAATCTTTAGACAATTACCCGCTAGTTTTAGCTAGTCATGGGTGGGATGTAGCGATAGCTCCAATAGTTAATACATCGTTTAATTGTGCTAAGTCAGATTTGAAATTAAAAGAATACGCTGCCACAGGATACCCAATAGTAGCATCAGCAGTGACTCCATATATCGAAGCTAAGGAAGATGGGTGCGATGTTCTATTGGCAAAAACATTCGATCAATGGTATAATTATATTAAAGAGTTGTTAGATAATGAAGACAGAAGGAAAGAAATAGTTAAAAATAACAAGAAATGGGTTTCTGATAAATGGATTGCTGACAATATTATTCTATATTATGATGCTTTTAAGCAAATAATAGAGAGAAAAAATAAATTAATTAAAAAATAATTTTATGAGTGAATTAAAAGAAGTAGGAATATCTGGTGCAGTAGGAAAACAAGTTTTTGCTTCCACTAAACCTGTAATTCTTAAAAGTGTTATAACGACATCAACTGTTTCGGCAGGGACAATCATAGTTCGTGATGGTAACGCGTCAGGTGATGTTAGATTAACTATTGTGCAACCAATAAACAGCAGTAGCCAAAAGTCTCTAGATGGAAAAAGATTTGACAGAGGAATGCATGTAAAAGTAACAGGGATAGGGTCTTTAACCTATTTAGAGATAAAATAAAGGTCGAAACTTAAATAAAGTTTAATTAAAAAACTATGGCCGCAACATTCAAATTCGCACAAACAAACGGAGCAGGTGGAGATGTAACCGAACTTGGACTCTCTGGGAATTTATTTAATTTCAAGAATAAAGATGATGCTACCGCAGCTAATTATTCAAGCTACCCAGTGGTAGCAGGAACAAAAAGTTACGAAGTATGGTTAAGAGGAAAATTCACAGGAGCTTTCAATAAAGTTGACAATGTCCAATTTTGGAGATCAACAAACTTTTCTCCAGCCACTGGATTAGCAGTAAAATGGGATCCAGCCACTCCAAGTGCCTATTCCACGCCAGTTTCTGCTGTAAATAAATGTGTTTCAGCAATACCAACTTCTGACCCAGCGACAGCTAATATCAGATGCAGAGGAGGATTAACATCTGGTTTAGTAGCTTCTGGATATACAGATTATATTATTTTGCAATTAGAAACAACTGTTTCAGCAGCAGCAGGAGATACTTCTTTAGCTATCTTCACGCTGAATTATGACGAAAGTTAATTAAAATTAGGGTCAAATATGGTTAGATCAAATAAAATTAGATTATAGGGATACCACCCTGACCAAATTTTATGGAAAATATAAATAATAAAATAGACAATTTATTACAAATAAGACAAGATTCAATGGTTAATTATGCTAAATCAACCAAAGAATTGATTGATATTGGAGTAAAAATTAAAAATAAAGAAACTGATGATATAACATTACCAATATCATTCGAACAATATTTAGATCAATACAATGT